>JACCDW010105157.1_pt1 | contig 23037 bp, 18 predicted proteins | sample 7449781 | NCBI WGS metagenome assembly JACCDW01 (sample SAMN15323449, study PRJNA562643) | freshwater metagenome | isolation source: river surface water | place: USA:Blue River Watershed | collected 2017-08-18
AAACGCCCGATAGTGCGATCGAGCTCACCTAGAGATCGAGCTGCAACAACTGTTCCTGCGTTATTAGGAAGCACAAGTGCTACAGCACGGAAATCTTCACCCGCTGATTCAATAGAGAAAGCTTTTCCTTCATATCTTTGAGCTTCCTCAGGAGTTAATCCAGCGATATAGGTGCTCACTGATGCAGTGTTGAGATCTCCACCAAGTTCTCCTGTGACAACACCATTGGCATCAAGGAGAGTGACGGAAGTTGCAGTGGGAATGCGTTGGAAAGGTGTGCGGGGAGCAGGTGATTGGCGCCCTTCGTGGCGATCATCGAAACGAGAGTCATCTTCATCTCGAGCGATACCTGACTCAGCAATTCGTGTGAACGATCCACCTGAAAGCGATGTGAGCTCTCTATCAACCTGCTGAAGGAGATATCCACGCAGAGCGTTCTGTGCGGCGATACTAGAGAGAACGAATCCTGCAGCGGTGAGAATAACAATTCCCAAAACTAAACGACTACGCAAACTCCATGTGCGGAAAGGGCTTTTCATCTTCTCACTCCTACTTTGTTGGAGCAATTCGTAGTCGATATCCAACACCGCGAACGGTATGGATAAGAGCTGGTTCAAAGATATCTATTTTCTTACGAAGGTATGAGATGTAGGTTTCAACAATTCCTGGATCGCCCTCAAAGTTGTAATCCCACACATGTTCAAGGATCTGAACTTTTGAAACCACTCGATCAGCATTAATCAAGAGATAGCGAAGAAGTTCAAATTCACGATTGGATAGATCGATGAGAGTTCCTGCGCGATGAACTTCATGTGTTGCTTCATTGAGTTCAAGATCTGCATAAGAGATTTTCTCTTCATCAAAGTTCTGTTCAACTAGACCGATGCGTCGCAAGAGCGCATTTAAGCGTGCTACGACCTCTTCAAGGCTAAATGGCTTTGTCATATAGTCATCGCCACCAATTGTTAAACCTTTAATCTTGTCTGGCATCTCACCTTTTGCTGTGAGAAAGAGAACTCCAATATTTTGACCTTCATTGCGAATTTGTTTACAGACTTCAAAACCATTGAGATCAGGAAGCATTACATCGAGAATAATTGCGTGAGGTTTAAATTCTGCTGCGGTGCGAAGAGCTTCCGAACCGGAAGCTGCAGTGCGAACATCAAAGCCAAGAAATTTAAGGCTCATTGAAATCAAGTCACTGATGTTTGCTTCATCATCGACAACAAGAATGCGATGGCCGTTGGGGGATTGGGCTGCCTGATTCATGTCTTTATCCTCCTCTTTAAATCTGAGCATTTGCTGAGAATCAGTCGAGAAACCAAAGGGGAAGCTAATTACAACGATGTAATTCATCCACAGCCTTTTCAACAGTGTGGATAGCGTGGATCTGAGCGTGAAATGAGGGGTGAAAAAGTGCTTCCCTAGAGGAGAGGCTAAAAGGGCGCGTGAAAGTTCGCGAGATAGTGGGCCTAGGGCTTTTGGCGGTATTTACAGAATTGATTTACCACTAGGATAATTCCACTCCCCGAGCTAATCGGGCACAGGAGGCGATTTAAGCCCCCTGAAAAGAAGGCCAATGGAGGCGAAAATGACGGAGAAGAAGCAGGGCTACGACGCCTCTTCCATCACCGTCCTTGAAGGCCTTGAGGCTGTCCGCAAGCGCCCAGGTATGTATATCGGCTCCACGGGTGAGCGAGGCCTGCACCACCTTGTCTATGAGATCGTCGATAACGCAGTTGATGAAGCTCTAGCTGGTTATTGCACAGAGATTCAAGTAACTCTGATGCCAGATGGATCTCTCCAGGTTATTGATAATGGTCGCGGTATTCCAGTAGATATCCATCCTGTTGAGAAGAAGCCTGCACTAGAAGTTGTTCTTACTGTTTTGCATGCAGGTGGAAAGTTTGGAGATGGTGGCTACTCCGTCTCTGGTGGACTACACGGAGTTGGTTCCTCTGTTGTCAACGCGCTCTCGACAAATCTCTCTGCAAAGGTCAAGCGCGATGGATTTATTTGGACACAGGAATACCAGCTAGGTGTTCCAACTGCACCAGTGAAAAAAGGTGAGGCAACGACTGAAACTGGAACAACCATTCAGTTCTGGCCTTCCGCAGACATTTTTGAAACTACAGATTTCTCCTTTGAAGTTCTCTCTACAAGATTTCGCGAGATGGCATTTCTTAACAAGGGGCTCATCCTCACCCTCACAGATCTTCGTGATGGCCATGTGGATGAGAAGGGCGAGCAGCTCTCTGTTCGCTATCAATATGCAGGAGGAATTACAGATTTCGTCAAGCACTTGAACTCCACTCGTGGAGAGCTCCATAAGTCAGTTATTGCTATTGTGGCAGAGGATACAAAGGCCCGCCTCTCCCTAGAAGTTTCCATGCAGTGGAACCAGGGCTTTTCAGAGTCTGTCTACACCTTCGCAAATACCATCCACACTCACGAAGGTGGAACACACGAAGAAGGTTTCCGCACCGCACTCACATCTGTTGTGAATAAATTTGCAGAAGAGCAAGGATTGATTCGTAAGAAGGAAGATCGCCTCACAGGAGATGATGTTCGTGAAGGTCTCACAGCAATCGTCTCAATCAAATTAGGCGAACCACAATTTGAAGGTCAGACAAAGACAAAGCTTGGAAATACTGAAGCAAGATCTTTCACACAAAAGATTGTTAATGAACAACTCACCGCATGGTTTGAGCAGAATCCTCAAGAAGGCAAAGACATTATTCGTAAATCGATTGATGCCGCATCTGCTCGCGTTGCAGCGAGAAAAGCTCGTGATTTAGCGAGAAATCGTAAGGGTTTGCTAGAAGGTCGCGGCATGCCTGGAAAGCTTGCAGATTGTCAGTGGACAGATCCTTCTAAGTGCGAGCTCTATATCGTTGAGGGAGATTCTGCGGGAGGATCAACTAAGGGTGGTCGTGATTCACGCAATCAAGCTGTTCTTCCTATCCGCGGAAAGATCCTTAATGTTGAGAAGGCTCGTATTGATCGAGTTCTTCAAAATAACGAAGTCCAGGCTCTCATCACAGCCCTTGGCACAGGTGTGCACGATGACTTTGATATTGAAAAGCTCCGCTATCACAAGATTATTTTGATGGCAGATGCTGATGTTGATGGTCAGCACATCCGCACACTTCTTCTCACACTTCTCTTCCGCTTTATGCGTCCCCTTCTGGAAAATGGATTTGTTTATCTTGCACAACCTCCTCTCTATAAGCTCAAGTGGGCTGGTAAAGATGAGGTGCAATATGCATTTAGCGATCGTGAACGCGATGCAATGATTAAAGACGGAATCGATGCGGGTAAGCGTCTTCCAAAGGATGATGGAATTCAGCGCTTTAAAGGTCTCGGCGAGATGCCTGCTAAGGAACTCTGGGACACAACAATGGATCCAGATCACCGAGTCCTCATCAAGGTCACATTGGAAGATGCAGCTGCAGCAGATGATCTCTTCTCTGTCTTGATGGGTGAAGATGTTGAACAGCGCAGAGCTTTTATTCAACGCAATGCTAAAGATGTTAGGTTCTTGGATATCTAATGAGCGACGAGAAATTCACAGCCCCAGACTCAAGCGGTGCAAGCTATGACCGTATTGAGACAGTTGATCTTCAAGTGGAGATGGCACGAAGCTATCTCGACTATGCAATGTCAGTTATCGTCGGTCGTGCATTACCTGATGTTCGTGATGGGCTAAAGCCAGTACATCGCCGCGTTCTCTATGCGATGTTTGATGCTGGTTATCGTCCAGATAAGGGTTATTACAAGTCTTCTCGTATCGTCGGTGATGTGATGGGTAATTACCATCCACACGGTGATACAGCTATTTACGACAGCGTTGTTCGCTTGGCCCAGCCTTGGTCACTTCGCTATCCATTGGTAGATGGAAATGGAAACTTCGGCTCCCCTGGAAATGATCCAGCGGCAGCAATGCGTTATACAGAAGCCCGCTTAGCTCCCCTTGCTATGGAGATGATGCGCGATATCGATGAAGATACCGTGAACTTCTCTCCTAACTATGACGGTCGCTCACAAGAGCCAGATGTATTGCCTTCACGCTTTCCAAATCTTCTTGTCAATGGTTCAGCAGGTATTGCAGTGGGAATGGCAACAAATATCCCACCACACAACCTTCGTGAAATTGGCGAAGCGGTTATCTACACACTCGAGCACCCTGATCAACCAACCGATGAACTTCTAGCTCATCTCTTGACTGTGGTGAAAGGTCCAGATTTCCCAACAAAGGCTCTTATCGTTGGACGCGGCGGAATTGAAGATGCATATCGCACAGGTCGTGGCTCTATCACTATGCGTGCTGTGGTCAATGTGGAAGAGATCAATAAGCGCACATGCCTCGTTGTTACTGAGCTTCCATATCAAGTCAACCCAGATAACCTCGCACTTAAAATTGCTGAACTTGTTAAAGATGGAAAGATCAAGGGCATTGCCGATGTGCGCGATGAAGGTAATGAGCGCTTAGGTCAACGCCTTGTGATTGTTCTTCAAACATCTGCTATCCCAAAGGTAGTTCTTAATAACCTCTATAAGCAGACACAGCTTCAAGACACATTCGGTGCCAATATGTTGGCGCTAGTGGATGGTGTTCCTCGCACACTCCGGCTTGATGAGTTCATCAAGTATTACATCGAACATCAGATTGAAGTCATTGTCCGTCGCACCAAGTTCCGCTTGGTGGAGAAGGAGAAGCGTGCTCATATCCTCAAGGGCTATCTCAAGGCACTTGATGCGCTAGATGCTGTTATCGCACTTATCCGTGCTTCAAAGACACCGGAAGAGGCTCGCACAGGGCTTATGAAATTGCTCGATGTTGATGAGATTCAAGCAAATGCTATTTTGGATATGCAGTTGCGTCGTATTGCAGCCCTTGAGCGCCAGAAGATTAATGATGAATATGAAGGCCTTATGGCAGACATTATTGAACTCAACGCAATCCTTGCATCAGAGGCTAAGCAGCGTGAAATTATCAAGACAGAGCTGACAGATTTGATCACCAAGTATGGCGATGATCGTCGCACACAACTTGTTGCAAGCGAAGGTGATTTCTCTGCCGAGGATTTGATTCCAGATCAAGATGTTGTCGTCACAATCACCCGCGGTGGTTACTCCAAGCGCACCACAGCGGATCTCTATAAGTCGCAGCGTCGCGGTGGTCGTGGAGTTAAAGGTGCATCCCTTAAGCAAGATGATGTGGTCGATCACTTCTTCGTTGCTTCAACCCACGACTGGCTTCTCTTCTTTACCAACCAAGGTCGTGTGTATCGCGCCAAGGTGCATGAGCTCCCAGATGCAGGTCGCGATGCTCGCGGTCAGCATGTGGCAAACCTTTTGGCATTTAAGCCAGAGGAGACAATTGCCCAAGTTCTCTCCTTTAAAGATTACAACGCAGCGCCATTCTTGATCCTTGCAACAAAGGGTGGTCTTATTAAGAAAACTCCTCTTGTTGAATATGATTCACCGCGCACAGGTGGTCTCATTGCAATCAACCTCAAGGGCGATGATGAAGTTGTGTCAGCATCCCTTGCTGCCAATGGTGATGAAATTCTTCTCGTCTCATCTAAGGCGATGTCACTTCGATTTATCTGTGATGATGAATCACTTCGTCCAATGGGTCGCTCCACATCAGGTGTGATCGGAATGAAGTTCCGTGAAGGCGATGAGCTGCTCACCATGTCTCGCGTTGATGGCGAGAACTCCTTTGTCTTCACAGCAACAGATGGCGGATATGGAAAGAAGACTCCTATTGAGGAGTATCGACTCCAAGGTCGTGGTGGAATCGGCATCAAGGCAGCAAAGATCGATGAAGACTCCCGCGGAAGCCTCGTCTCTGCCCTTGTTTTGGTCGATACCGATGAGATTCTCGCCATTACAAGCGCAGGAACTGTCATGCGTACCCAAGCTTCAGAGATCCGCCAAACTGGCCGCGATTCAATGGGCGTTCGCCTGGTCAACCTCGATGAGGGTGCGACCTTGCTGACCGTCACTCGCAGTCGGGAAGATGAGATTTCTGAAGAAAAGTAGTACTGTCTGCGCCTGAAGCTGTTGGCCAATAGAGATATTGGGGCGTTTTGGCTACTTGAGTAAAATCAAGTAATCTACGCATTCTGCATATGGACGAAAGTACAGATGCGGGCCTATAGCTCAGCCCGGTTAGAGCGCTTCCCTGATAAGGAAGAGGTCGATGGTTCAAGTCCATCTAGGCCCACCCCGCACTAACTACGGGGACCTAGCTCAATTGGTAGAGCACCGCCTTTGCAAGGCGGGGGTTAGGGGTTCGATTCCCCTGGTCTCCACTGAAAAGCCCACCGTATGGTGGGTTTTTTATTATCTAAGCGATTGGAAATATCAATGTCATCAACTGCAACTCTTCACACAACTCTCGGCGATATCGTGATTGAGCTCTTCCCTAACCATGCACCAAAGACTGTTGCCAACTTTGTTGAGCTAGCAACTGGAGCAAAAGAGTGGACTGATCCTCGCTCAGGTAAGAAGTCAACTGAGAAGCTCTACGACGGAACTGTCTTCCACCGTGTTATCAGCGGATTCATGATTCAAGGCGGAGACCCACTAGGTCAGGGCTTTGGTGGCCCAGGATATTCATTTGCAGATGAATTCCATGGTGAACTTCAATTCGATCGTCCATACATCCTTGCAATGGCAAACTCAGGACCAAATACAAATGGTTCACAGTTCTTTATCACTGTTGCGCCAACAACATGGCTTAACCGCAAGCACACCATCTTTGGTGAGGTTAAGGATGCTGCATCACAGGCTGTCGTTGACAAGATTGCGACAACTGCAACTGGAGCTCAAGATAAGCCAGTAACACCAGTAGTCATCAACAGCGTCACAATTGCATAAGTAATATTCCAATGAAGAAGCCACAGAGCGCCGTAATCAGCATTATTACGGTGATCTGTGGCTTCTATCTTTGGGAGCTACTCGACTCAGGCATTATCGGCACATTTGCTCTCTATCGTTGGGATTATTTCGCCCAGACGCATGAGTATTACCGACTCTTCACTGTGGCCCTTGTTCACGATAACTCAAGCTCTCTGCCCTTCCACTTAGCTTTCAATATGATGGCGCTGCATCAACTTGGAACCCCTATTGAGTATCTATTTGGCAAAGCTAAATTTTTAGCAATCTTCTTCTTCTCACTTCTCACAGGATCGATTGCGTCATCACTATTTCTGGGATGGAGCGGTTACACAATCGGAGCATCTGGAGCTGTCTTTGGACTCTTTGGAGCCCTGATTGTTGCTGGAAAATATATTGGAACAGATGCCAAAGGCATCTATGCAATCGTTGCAATCAACTTTGCTCTCGGCTTCACCATTGGTGGAGTTGATTGGCGAGCACACCTAGGTGGCCTTATCGGCGGTGCTGTAATCACAAAGGCACTTCTACTTCGAAAGAGTTAACAGTGCACCAAATAAGACAGCAAGCGGCAACACCCATACATACCAACGCTTAAACCACTTCTTATTGGTATCTCCCAGCCCGCCCTGCGGCGGGATATTCATGGGAGAGAAGTCAGCCACCTACTCCGCCTTCACGCTTCGTAGAAGCACCTGAGCAACATCGAGAACTTCAACATCTGATTGACGAGCTGTCATGCCATCGCCAACCATGATGCGACAGAATGGACATGCCACTGCAACTTCAGGAGCTCCTGTTGCAATTGCCTCATCAACGCGATTGAGGTTGATGCGAGATCCGAGAGTCTCTTCCATCCACATGCGTCCTCCGCCGCCACCGCAGCAGAATGAGCGCTCTTGATTACGAGGCATCTCTTCAACATCACATCCTGAAGCTTCGAGGAGTTCACGAGGTGGTGCATAGATCTGGTTGTGGCGACCGAGATAGCAAGGATCATGGAAGGTGATCTTTTGATCTGCCTTATGAGGACTTGCTTTGAGTTTTCCTTCACGAACAAGTGTGTTGAGAAGTTGTGTGTGGTGGAGCATCTCGAGCTCATATCCACTCTGTGCATAGTCACGGCCGATAGTGGTGAAGCAGTGGGGGCAGGTGACAACAACCTTTTTTGTTCCACGATTACCAAAGGTTTCTTTAAAGGTTTCGATATTTTCTGCAGCAAGAATTTGATAAAGGAATTCATTTCCAGAGCGGCGGGCAGGATCTCCTGTGCAGGTCTCGCGCTTTCCTAGAACTGCAAAGTTCACACCAGCCATATGCAGTAGCTCTGCAACTGCCTTGGTGGTCTTCTTGGCACGCTCTTCATATGCGCAAGCACAACCGACCCAGAATAAGTACTCCACATCTTCTGGAAGTTCTCCGCTAACAACTCGAACAGGGAAGTCACACTCTGCAATCCAACCTTCACGATCTTGTTTATTGGCACCCCATGGGTTTCCAGATTTTTCAAGATTGCGGAATGTGCCACCGAGTTCAGAAGGAAATTCGGATTCAACGAGCACTTGGAAGCGTCGCATATTTACGATGTGGTCAACATGCTCAATATCGACTGGGCACTCGTTAACACATGCACCACATGATGTGCAGGACCAGAGAACATCTTGGGAGATGGGCGCACTTGGCCCCACAAGATTTTCTGTCTCAACCACCTTAGCCATCGCGTGATCGCGCATCGCCATAATAAGAAGCTTGGGAGAAAGCGGCTTATCTGTATGCCATGCAGGGCACTGAGATTGGCAACGCCCACACTCAGTACAGCTGGTCATATCGAGCAGACCCTTCCACGAGATGTCTCCTCGTGTTCCAAGTCCAAAGACATCATCTTCGGCAGGATCTTCAAAGTTCACGGGAGCTCCCTTAGAGAGCATCTCTGGAAGGGCGCCAAGTGCAGGCTTATCTATATTGCGCTTGTAGTAGATATTAAAGAAGGCAAGGAAGCGGTGCCATGCAACGCCCATAGTCAGATTCGATGCAATCACAATAAACCAGAGCATTGAGACGAAAATTTTCGCCGCTGCAACAATGACAATTGCGTTTTCTATCGATGCCACTGACCAAGAAGAGAAGAATGTGACTGCAGGCCAAGAGATTGCGTAATGCCAGTTCCATTGACTCTCACCAGCTAGTGCTCCTTCAAGTCCGCGAAGTGCAAAGACACAGAAGACAACTGCAAGGATTGTTGCTTCAACATAATAAGCACGAGCGCTATTTGAACCTGCAAAACGAGAAGTTCTTCCCTTGTGCCAGAAGCGTGTTGCTTGGCGAATACCAATTAATGTGACAATACCAATTCCTGTGAGAGCTCCAATTGCTTCGGCAAAGAGTTCATACCCAACAAAGTGTCCGATTATTGGAAGAGCAAAATCTGGATTAATAACTTGACCATATGCTGTGACGAGAGTTCCAAAGAGTGCTCCAAATCCCACCATCACAAACCAGTGAGCAATTCCTGTGCCAGTGAAGTTGAGCATCTTGGTGTGACCAAGAACTTCCTTGGCCATATTCTTAAATCTCGCTGATGGATTATGAGAACGCGTTGGATCTGGTTGCTGCTTCTTATAGAGAGAGATCAGCTCTCGCGTGCGAAGTGCAAAGAGCGAGATGGCAACTAGCGTAATCAGATATGAGGCGATAGCGAGTACGAACATAAACGCTAGGGTAATCGTTAACGGGGGATAAATACCTTCGATGTAAAAGATTTTTCAATCAATATGCGAGCCTCAGAGAGGTTTTTGACCACACCAGCCGAGATAGCTTGCACGGCGATATTTCCGAAGAGTGTGGCCTCCACGGGACCTGTTCTAACGGTAATGCCACAGATATCTGCAGTGAGTTGGTTGAGTAGATCATTCTGTGAGCCACCACCGAGGATGTGAACGAGCTCAATCTCACGCCCAGTGACAGCGGCGATCTGCGCCAAAGTCTTTTTATAGGCGTGGGCTAGGCTCTTAAGGATGCAGATAGCAAACTCTCCATGGGTTGCAGGAGGCGTTAAGCCCCTCTCCAGACAATAAGTGGTGATGCGCTCTGGCATAGCCCCTGGAGGGGCAAAGAGAGGATCATTAGGGTCAATTAGAGTTGAAAAGCCATGAGATTGCTCAGCAAGGGCTAAGAGTTCGGGCATCTGATATTCAACCCCATCGAGTTGCCATGCCCGACGACACTCTTCAAGAATCCACATTCCTGTCACATTCTTAAGGACCCTCACTGTGTTCTCAACACCAAGTTCATTAGTGACATTTGCTGCAAATGCCGATGGGGTAGTCACTGGTGAATCTGTCTCAACTCCAACAAGTGACCAAGTGCCACTAGAGATGTATGCCTCTCTATCTCGATTACCGAATGGCACACCTGCAATTGCAGCAGCTGTGTCATGGGAAGCAGTTGCAACAACATTAATTCCATTGAGACCATCGAAGTTCTTAATAGCACCGAGGAGAGTGCCAGGTTCGTGCAGAGGCCCAAAGAGAGAAGGTTTTATTCCAGCCAGAGCAATTAGCTCGTTATCCCATTGACGAGTAGATGTGTTGAGCAATTGAGTGCTGGATGCATTTGTAACTTCAGTTGATTTGACTCCTGTGAGGAGAAAGTTAATGAGATCAGGCAACATCAAGAAAGTCTCTGCCCGTTCATACTCTGGCAATATTCGTGAAGCATAGAGTTGGAAGATGGTATTAAAAGGCAGGAATTGAATTCCAGTAGTGGAGTAGATGCGCTCGCGACCTAAGGCCTGAACAACATCATGAAAGGCCTTTTCGTTGCGAGGGTCACGATAGGCGTGGATATCGCCTAAAAGTTCGTTATTTGGTCCTATAAAGCTGTAATCAACTGCCCATGAATCTATGCCAAGGCTGATGGGATCGCTCTGTGTAGCGGCTAACTGCAGCCCTGTGATGACTTCTCCGTAGATCTTCTTCCAATCCCACAGTAAAGTGCCATCATCTTCCTTGATTACTTCGTGGAGAAAGCGGTGCACAACATTGAGTGAAATCGAGTCGCTATTGACACTGCCAATAGCGACTCGACCACTCGTTGCCCCGAGATCTACAGCGAGAAAATCAAACATGGGAGTTAGCGCATAAATGCGGCTGCAACGCCTGAGTCGACAGGAATATGAAGGCCAGTGGTGAGCTGCAAATCAGATGCGCAAAGAACAAATACCGCAGCAGCAATATGTTCTGGAAGAACTTCTCGCTTCAAAATCGATCGCTGTGCGTAATACTCTCCCAGCTTCTCTTCATCTACTCCATAAACAGCAGCGCGATTTGCACCCCACCCTGATGAGAAGATTCCAGAGCCACGAACAACACCATCAGGGTTCACTCCATTAACGCGAATCTGGTGAGCACCTAGCTCTGCTGCAAGTAAACGCACCTGATGAGCTTGATCTGCCTTTGTAGCTCCGTATGCGATGTTATTGGGACCAGCAAAGATGGAGTTCTTTGATGAGATATAGACGATATCGCCACCCATCTTCTGAGCAATCATCGCCTTTGCAGATTCGCGTGACATAAGGAATGAACCTCGAGCCATCACATCATGTTGGAGATCCCAATCTGCAACCGTTGTCTCAGTGAGAGGCTTAGAAAGTGATAGTCCCGCATTGTTGACCACAAGATCTACTCCTCCAAAAGCGAGAGAAGATGCATGGACTGTGGCGATTATTGCCTCTTCATCCGTAACATCTACTTTCACAGCTATCGCCTTATCAGCTCCTCCAATTTCGGCTGCAACTGCGCTTGCTGCATCAAGATCGCGATCTGCAACAACAACGCAAGCCCCCTCTGAAGCAAGTCGTAGTGAAGTTGCCTTGCCAATGCCTGAGCCACCACCTGTGACGATTGCGATGCGACCAGCCAAAGGCTTTGGTTTTGGCATGCGACGCAGCTTTGCTTCTTCAAGCTCCCAATACTCAATATTGAACTTCTCAGACTCATCGATTGGCTTATAAGTTGAGACGGATTCGGCACCACGCATTACATTGATTGCGTTGATATAAAACTCACCTGCAACACGAGCGGTCTGCTTATCTTTTCCATAGCTAAACATTCCAACACCTGGCACCAAGATGATGAGTGGATCAGCACCTCGCATTGCTGGTGAATCTGCAGTTGCATACTTCTTGTAGTAAGCAGCGTAAGTCTCTCGATATGTCACATGGAGTTCGTGAGCACGAGCAATAACATCTTCCACCGATGCATCTGCAGGAGTATCAAGAACCATAGGTGAAATCTTTGTTCGCAAGAAGTGATCTGGACATGATGTTCCAAGAGCTGCAAGACGAGTCAATTCAGAGTGCGAGATGAAGTCAAGAACCACATCACTATCGTTGAAGTGCCCGAGCATTGGGTTATCAAGAGATGCGATACCGCGAAGAGCTGGGGCAAGTAGTGCTGCCTTCTCGCGACGGGCTTCAGGAGAAAGTGGTGCCCACTCCTTCACCAGTGTTCCAAATGGATTCTTCTTACCCTTTGCAGCAAGAAACTTCTCAGCCTTCTCAATTGCTTCAATAGAGCGCTTCTCGCACTCTTCAGAACTCTGCGCCCATGTCGTCAAACCATGTCCACCGAGAACTGCGCCTTTAGCTGAAGGATTTTCCTTTGCAATCTTGGCAATATCTAATCCAAGTTGAAAACCTGGACGACGCCAATCAACCCAGAGAATTTCATCCCCGAAACATTCGCGTGTGAGGGCAGGGCCATCTGCAGCGGTAGCAAGTGCGATGATGGAATCTGGATGGAGGTGATCGACATGGTTGACTTCAACGAGACCATGCATCGCTGTGTCGATTGATGGAGCGGCTCCACCGCGGCCGAAGGTGCAATAATCAAAGAGAGCAACCATCTCATCTTCATGCTCAACACCACGATAAACATTAACAAGAGCACGCATGCGGTCGAGATAGAGAGCTGCAAGTCCTGATTCTTTCAGAGTTCCAAGATCGCCCCCAGAGCCCTTAACATAAAGGACTTCAACACTCTCCCCTGTGGAGGGGTCGAGAGCCTCACCCTTTGCAGAGGTGTTTCCACCTGCATAGTTGGTAAATTTTGGATTGCTCCCCAGGCGGTTACTTCGTCCCAATAATTCTTCGATTGTCTTCTTACTCATCTACTTAAGCTCCCCAACCTGCTTGATTACCACCGACACGATCTGCTGCAATCTTGGCGGCATAACCGCTAGCTGCATAAGCCTTCATTGGCTCTGGATCTATTCCCTTATCCTCGCGCCACTCACGCAAGAGTCCACGCACATCTGTATTAAATGCATCCATGAGAACTTCATGAGCTGCAAGAACATCGCCTGATCGCTGAGCTGCCTTGAGGGCAACCTGATCAACGAGAACTGCCTTTGCAACAGCTTCCTGAACATTCATGATGGAGCGAATTTGTCCTGGAATCTTCGCTTCAATGTTGTGGCATTGATCAAGGACATAGGAAACAGGTGTATCAATTGCGAATCCACCATTGATATTAACCTCATGCATAATGCGGAAGAGTTGGAAAGGATCTGCTGCTCCCACAATTAAGTCATCATCGGCATAGAAGCGTGAATTGAAGTCGAATGCACCCAAGCGCTTAGCGCGTAGTAGTCCTGCAACGATAAATTCGATATTAGTTCCTGGTGCATGGTGACCTGTGTCAACAACAACCATCGCCTTTGGTCCAAGTGCCATACAGTGCAGAAGCGAAGTTCCCCAGTCAGGAACATCTGTGTGATAGAAAGCTGGCTCAAAGAACTTATATTCAAGAAGCATTCGCTGATGATCACCAAGGCGTGTATAGACCTGCGCAAGTGACTCAGCTAAGCGATTTTGACGATCTGCGATGTCATCTTGTCCTGGATAGTTTGTTCCATCAGCAAACCAGAGTTTAAGGTCGCGCACACCGGTCTGATCCATGATGTCTATGCAATCAAGGAGATGCTTTACAGCATTTGCACGCACCTTAGGATCTGGTGCACAGACTGAACCAAGAATGTATTGATCATCTTGGAAGGTATTTGAATTGATCGTGCCGAGTTTTACTCCAAGGCTCAGTGCGTGAGCTCCAAAGTCCTTGTAATCATCGACTTTATCCCAAGGAATATGAAGGGCGACAGTTGGAGCCGCTCCTGTGTATTTATGCACTTGAGCAGCATCTGCCACCTTCTCATATGGATCGCGAGGCACTCCCGGCTGTCCGAAAACCTTAAAACGCGTACCTGAATTTCCATATGCCCAAGAAGGAGTTTCCACTCCCAAACGATTGAGTACTGCCTTGACCTCGTTCTTGTCAGCCATGATGGTTCACCTATCTCTTTCGTTTAGGGTAGATAAAAAATATTTTCGAGTTTTAAGAAACCTTCATCGGGTCGCTTATCTTCTAACTCTTCAAAGAATGGAGCCATAAAGGCTTGCCATTTTTCATTGATCTCTCTTGAAGCCATCCCATCAAGAGCAGCTTGGAGATCTGGAGTCTCAAAGTAACCAATCAAAGTCGCATCGTTGCGATCTAGAAATAGGGAGTAGTTGTGCCATCCCGTCTCTGTGAGTGCTGCGAGCATCTCTGGCCAGACATTGGCATGATGCTCGACATACTCATCGAGTCGGTCAGCGCGTAGCTTCAACCTAAAACCAACGCGTTCCATGCAACCCACCTCTAGTTTCTTTGTAGTTTTCTCATATCAACTCATGATCAGTTAATAAGAGTTCCTCTGAGGCTCTGCCCGCTCGCTAGGAACGAGCAGAGCCCCAAAGAACTCCTACAAACTCTTCACTGATAACTTCTTATCAGCAAGAATTACAGTGTAAGAATTAGTAGATCTTCTTGAATGTTGCGATATTCGCCTTTGTGAAGGTGAATGGATCGCCAAGGTATGTGATTCCTCCAGCTGTGACCTTGTATGTGGTCTTTCCAGCCTTGAATGAAGAACCGACCTTGCCTGTGAATGTCTTCGCCTTTGCATATCCTGCTGCGTAAACAGCAACATAGCCGAGGTCGATTGGGTTCCAGAGACCAACCTTCTCAACAGTTCCATTCTCAATGAATGGAGCCATCTCTGATGGAAGTCCAAGACCTGTGACCTTTACATCTGCCTTCTTAGCCTGCTTCTCAGCTGCTGCAGCCTTCACACCAACAGTTGTTGGAGCGATGATTGCTGCTACATCTGGGTACTGAGCCAAGATTGCATTGAACTGTGCTGTTGACTTTGTTGCATCGTCATCGCCGTAGAAGACTGACTTCTCAACTGTGCCGCCAACCCACTTCATGTTTGGGTACTTCTTTGTGAGGTATGGACCCATTGCTGCGATCCATGCATTCTGGTTTGCAGCTGTTGCAGCAGCTGAAAGGATTGCAACTGAACCCTTTGCACCTGTTGCTTCTGCAGCCCAGTCAACCTCTGCTGTACCAATACGGTCTGAAGCAGCTGGAAGGATTGCTGTAACGCGTGATGATGCACCTGAAGCTGCAACATCAGCATCAGAAGTCACGATTGTGATTCCTGCAGCCTTTGCCTTGTTGAGTGCTGGGATGATTGCATTCTGGTCTGCAGCTGAGATTACGAGAACATCGTACTTCTGCTGTACAACCTTGTTGATGAACTGAACCTGTGCAGGTCCTGTTGCTTCTGTTGGGCCGAGGTATGTGCACTTAGCAGCAATTTCCTTACATGCTGTCTGTGCACCCTTGTTCCAAGCATCGAAGTAACCGATGTTGAGAGCCTTTGGCATAATCGCGATCTTAAGACCGGTCTTGATGCCCTTAACTCCTGCCGCCTGTGCTGGTGCTACTGAGACAGCGAGTGCTGAGACAGCAACAAGAGCCACGAGACTGCGTGTGAGCTTCTTCTGCATTTTTTCTCCTAGGGTTTGGTATTTATTACGGTGTAGCAACCTTGCGGCGACCACGGGAAATCTCAATTGCTCTTGGTAGAACAACTGAAATAAGTAACAACGAACCACTGACAATCAGTAGTGCATTGGATGAGACATTCGATAGTTGGAGGACGGAACGAATCACTCCGAGAACCAATACCGATGCAAGAACGCCCCACATAGTGCCGACGCCACCTGCAATTGCAACTCCGCCAAATAGAACAGAGGCAATGACAGCTAGCTCAAAGCCTGATGCACCACTTGGTGATGCGCTAGCAAAGCGGAAGCTATAGACAACTCCTGCCACGCCAGACATCAATCCAGTCATCGTAAAAAGCAGAAGCTTCATACGTGCAACTGGAATACCTGAGAAGACCGCTGCCTCTGGATTGATGCCCAGAGAGAAAGTCCAGCGGCCAATACGGGTGTAGTGCAAGGTGATCCATGCAGCTGCCCCGAGAATTACTAAAATAATTGTTGAGTAAGGAAGGAATGTGTGAGGAATATTGTCATAGCCCAAGTGAGTAATTGGCGCTGAGAGGAAATCCACTGGCTCATTTCCCAATAGGACATAACAGAGGCCTCTAAAGAGTGCGAGAGTTCCAATCGTCACGGCAAGGGATTGAAGCCCGAATTTAGTTACAAGAATTCCATTGATTAATCCGCAGAGAGTTCCCACAACGAGACCAATCACGATTGACCAACCGAATGGAACGCCCCGAACATAAGCAAATCCCATGCTTGCGCTCGTCAGACCCACTATTGATGCCACAGAAAGGTCAATCTCTCCAGCAATGATGAGGAATGTCATCGGTAGTGCAATGATCATAATCTCACCGATATCTTGAATGACGAAGGAGAGATTGCTGCTGGTTGCAAAGTAAGGAGTAATAAAAGAGCCAACGATGCACGAGATCATCAAGAGCAGAACTACGCCCTTATCCCAAGAGAATTTAATCTTCATTAGCTCTTCACCCTCAGAATTGTCGTTGGTTTCACACGCAAAGAGAGATAGCGATCAAGTGAGATTGCAAGGATAAGCAATAGGCCGTTGACTGCGAGTTGCCAGAACTGACCCACGCCTAATGCACCTAATGCCATTGTGATGGATTGGAGGAGTACTGCTCCAATGAGTGCGCCATAAACAGTTCCGACGCCACCTGCCATGGCAACACCACCCACCACACAGGCAGCGATCACATTGAGCTCAAGGCCCATGCCAGAGTTGGTGTCTGCTGCATTAAAGCGGGAGAGAAGGATGATTCCACCTAAAGATGCGAGGAGTCCGTTTATAAGGAATGCAGAGAAAACTCTCTTTGCCACAGGAATACCTGCCAATTGAGCAGCAGAGAGATTTGAACCAATCGCATAGAGATCTCGAGCAGGGCGAAGGCGATGCATGATCGATCCTGCAATCAAGACAAGGACTAACACCACAATAAACATGTAAGGAACAATCCATAGCGAGTTCAAACCAATAAAGCTCACAGGACCTGGAACTTCGCTAGCCACAATTGTGCGACCAGATGAAATCTGACTGAATACACCACGGACGATATACATCGTTGCCAAAGTGACAACCAGGCTCGGAAGTTTCATATAAGCAACGAGATACCCGTTGATGCCGCCAACAATAACTCCCAAAAGGAGAACGAGAGTCAATGTGTATGCAAGTGAATGACCATCTGCAGTTGATTTACCGATCATCCACGCAGAGAAACCAATTGTTGAACCGACCGAGAGATCTACATGCTTCATCGCAATGATCAGAGTTTGTCCGACTGTAAGGAATGCAACAACGCTGACGCCGAGGAAGATATCAAGAGCTCCACTACGAGAGACGATTGCAGGATTTGCTACTGCAGTAACCCCGAGAACAATGGTGAGTGCGATAGCAACAGGAATTTCACGGATTGCAAAGAACTTAGTAATGAAGGCGCTCATACATGCACCGCCCCTGTGGCAGCTGCTATAACTGCCTCTGAGGTAGCTTCTGCACGAGAAAACTCGCGGACAATATGTCCCTCACGCATTACAAGGACACGATCTGCCATTCCTAGAACTTCTGGAAGTTCAGAGGAAATCATCAGAATCGCCAGGCCATCTTTTGCCTTTTGTGAGAGAAGTCTATGCACCTCAGATTTTGTTCCTACATCAATTCCGCGAGTAGGTTCATCAACGATAAGAAGTTTAGGGTTGGTAGCAAGCCACTTAGCGAGCACCACTTTCTGTTGATTTCCACCAGAGAGTCGCTCTACTGGATCTTCAATGCTTGCAAACTTAGTTTGCATCACCATGGTCCACTGCTCAGAAAGTTCCTGTTCTGCACGAGAACTAATCAAGAAAGCTTTGCGAATTCGACCAAGTGAGGTTACTGCTGCATTCTTTGAAATCGATGTAGACATAAATAATCCCTGTTGGCGACGATCCTCAGGGACAAGTGCCACGCCAGCTTGCATAGCAGCAGATGGTGAGTGACTGCTGAGTGGCTTACCGCTCATTGAAATTGTTCCGGAGTTGTATTGGTCAACACCAAAGATTGCACGAGCAACTTCAGAACGACCAGAACCGACAAGTCCTGCGAGAGCAACAATCTCTCCAGCACGAACATCAAAGCTGATGTTTTCAAATTGACCATCACGCGCTAAGTCCCTCACGGAGAGAACAACATCTCCCACCTTTGTCTCCAACTTAGGGAAGAGCTCAGAAACATCGCGTCCAACCATTGCGCGGATAACTTCAGGCTCACTCATCTCTGTGATTGGCGCTGTGCTGACAGTGCTTCCATCTCGCATGATTGTGATGCGATCGCAGAGCGCAAATACTTCATCGAGGCGGTGGCTTACAAATACAACAGCACAACCTTGTTCACGAAGGTTGCGAGCAACAGCAAAAAGTCGCTCCACTTCTTTGGATGAGAGCGCAGCTGTTGGCTCATCCATCACAATGACATTTGCCTGTGTTGAAATAGCTTTAGCGATTTCAACGATCTGCTGATCTGCAATCGAGAGACCGCGAGCTCGAGCACGAGGATTGAGGGTGACACCCAATTGGTTGAAAAGGCGTGCAGCCTCTTCCTCCATAAATTTCCAATCAACACTTCCGCCCTTGAGGGGTTGGCGACCTGCAAAAACATTCTCTGCCAAAGTCAGATCAGGAAAGAGATTTGGTTCCTGGTAGATAACTGCTATGCCTTGCTCGCGTGCTGCGCGAGTGCTGCCTTGTTCAAAGGGAGCCGCGTTGAGAGTAATAGATCCAGAATCAAGGCTATGGACCCCCGCTAAAGTTTTGAGAAGGGTGGACTTTCCTGCACCATTTTCGCCAAGAAGGGCATGGATTTCATAGGCATAGAGGGTCAGGCTCGCTGAGACCAAAGCCTTGACGCCACCAAAGTTCTTAGCTGCCCCATCGACAGTTAAGAGAACTGAAGGCACATCCCACCCCTTTGTGATTGAAACGATTCATAACAATAGGTGGAAAGTACGCCCTCTTTTAAGCGTAGGTCAACAGTATTTTGATAACGGTTTGGTCAATTTCTCACTTAAATTGAACAAAACATTGACATTGTTCAATTTAAGGGACAAAATCTCCTCCCATGAGCGTGAGCCTGAGAGATGTAGCCAAAGCTGCCAAGGTCTCCGTCGGCACCGTCTCCAATGTGCTCAATAAGCCCGAAATTGTCGCCCCTTCCACCCTGGCACGGGTCCAAGCGACGATCAAGGAGCTGGGCTTCGTTCCTAATGGATTTGCCCGTCAGCTCCGATCTGGCACAAGTCGCACGCTGGGCCTTGTAGTCCCTGATGTCTCCAACCCCTTCTTCACGGAGGTAGCCCGTGGGGTTGAAGATGCGGCCTCAAAGCGCGATTACGCAGTCTTTCTCTGCAACTCTGATGAGTCTCGAGTTAAAGAAGATAGATATATCAATGTCTTGATGGAGCAACAGGTGCGTGGAGTGCTTATTACTCCAGCTGATACTCACGCAGATCGTCTCGATGCACTTCGCGAGAGAGGAATTTCAGTCACTCTGCTTGACCGAGAAATGAAGGGTCAGATGCAATGTTCTGTTTCAGTTGACGATGTCAATGGCGGACAGATTGCTATCGAATACTTAGCATCACTTGGACATAAATACATTGCTTGGGTCTGTGGACCAGAGAGCATTCCTCAAGTTGGAGATCGAAGTGCAGGTGTTGCAAAGGCAGCAAAAGTTGCCAGCGTGGAGATTGAAACTGTAAGAGTTCCATTGATGAATACAGTGCAAGGCGAAGAAGCGGGAAGAGTAATCCTCGAACTTGGTCAACGCCCCACCGCTATCTTCTGCGCTAATGATCTCCTCGCACTGGGAGTGATGCGCACTCTCACTTCACAAAAGATTAAAATTCCTGAGCAAATTTCAGTATTGGGTTATGACAATATTGAATTCGCATCCTCTGCAGGTATCCCACTCTCATCTATTGCACAACCTTCATATCAGATGGGAATTACTGCAGCTAACTTGCTTCTCGATGAATGCGAAGCAGGTGAAGATCACCGCCATCAACAAATTCGTTTCCAACCACAATTGGTTGAGCGAGCATCAACTGCAACAGCACCCAAGTAATCGAAAGCTCGTTGTTACTGTCGATTGAGGAATCGAACATGAGACGGCTTTAACTCATCGAGTGAATTAACACCGAGCAACTTCATGTTGCGTACCATCTGAGTGCGCATAATCTCTAACGCCTTCTCCACACCCTCTTGGCCACCTGCCATCAATCCATAAAGATAGGCTCGGCCGACATAGGCATATTGAGCACCCAATGCAACTGCGGCGAGAACATCTGCCCCATGCATGATTCCTGTATCGATGTGAATTTCGAAATCTTTTTTAAATTCCTTTTTGATATCGCTTAGTAGGTGGAGCATTACTGGAGCGCGATCTAGTTGGCGTCCTCCATGATTGGAGAGAAGAATTGCATCAGCGCCTAGTTTTGCAGCTTTTTTGCCATCCTCAAGGTTTTGAATTCCTTTGACAATCAAGTTGCCGTCCCACTGCTCGCGAATCCACTTGAGGTCATCCCAAGTCATCGTCGGATCAAACATGTAGTCGAGAAGTTCGCCCACAGTCCCTTCCCAATTCTTCATGGAAGCAAATTCAATGGGTGGAGTTGTCAGGAAGTTCATCCACCAGGCTGGCTTTGGAATCGCATTCAAGATTGTTCCCGCTGTTAAGCGCGGAGGAACTGTGAGTCCGTTGTAGTAATCGCGAGTGCGCTGTCCCGCAACAGGAACATCAACAGTGAGCATGAGCGTGGTGACGCCCGCCTTCTTTGCTCGCTCCACCAGCGCCATAGAACCTTCTCGGTCTTTCCACATATATAACTGGAACCAATTGGCTCCATTAGGGGCTGCATCGACAACGCTCTCAATTGTTGATGTGCCAAGAGTAGATAGTGTGTAAGGAATGTTGTATTTCTCAGCTGCTCGAGCACCTGCAATTTCACCTTCGGTCTGCATCATTCTGGTGAAGCCAGTAGGTGCAATTCCAAATGGCATAGAGAATGTCTGTCCGAGGGTAGTGCGAGTTAGATCCGCAGTTGAAACATCTTTGAGAATGCTTGGAATGAATTCCAAATCACGATATGCCTGACGAGCTCGCTCAAGACTTGTCTCAGATTCTGCGGAGCCATCGGTGTAGTCGAAGGGACCTTTAGGTGTGCGCTTCTTGGCGATATCACGAAGATCCCAGATGGTGTAAGCATTTTCCAAGCGGCGACGCTTGCGATGGATTGTGGGCAATGTAAATTGAAGGAGAGGTGCCAATTCGGAAGGTTTAGGAAACTGACGCTTTACATTGCGCTTCTTCGCTGGCATTTCACACCCCGTATATTCAATCTAATTTATTCAATTCACCCCACGAAAGGGATTGACGAATTAAAGAGTAGGGGTTGAAGTGTTCAATGAGAAGTTTTGTGAATTAACGCCACTTAGTTGCCAGCGAAAATCCCACTGCAACGAAGCTAAAGCCAATAATCATGTTCCAAGCGCCGATTCCTGAGATAGGAAAGCGAGTCTGGCTCACATAGAAGATGACGATCCAAATGAGGCCGATAAGGAAGTTTGCGACCATGACAGGCGCAAGCCACTTTGGGCTCTCTGCCGGAGCTACTTCAACAGCGTGAACCTGCTCCTCATGAGCGTGGCTCTGCTGGACCTTCTTACGCAATTTTGACTTTGGCATAGCCCGTAGATTACAGGAGAATATGGGTGTGGCCCACATCCTTGTCGTCGATAACTACGACTCCTTCGTCTTTAACCTCGTGCAATATCTCGCACAGCTAGGCGCAGAGTGCACCGTTGTTCGCAATGATCAGGTTCAGGCAAGCGAAGCCTCCAACTATGACGGAGTACTTATCTCTCCAGGTCCTGGCACCCCCGACAAGGCTGGTGTCTCTATCCCCATGATTCGCTACTGTGCAGAACACTCCATCCCGCTCTTTGGAGTCTGCCTTGGCCACCAAGCAATTGGTGAAGCATTTGGAGCAACTGTTTCACGAGCACCGGAGCTTCTTCATGGAAAGACATCTGTTGTGAACCACAACGGAAAAGGTGTGATGACCAATCTTCCATCACCTTTCATAGCAACGCGATATCACTCACTTGCAGTTGAACGAGAGACAGTTCCTGATGAATTAGAAATCACTGGAGAGACAGAATCAGGTGTGATCATGGCTCTTCGTCATAAGAGCCTTCCTATCGAAGGTGTTCAGTTCCACCCTGAATCAGTCCTCACAGAGCACGGACATAAGATGCTCGCCAATTTCTTGGTGCAATGTGGTGATGCAGGAGCTCCTGCTCGTGCTGAAGGACTATCACCTGTAATTAATAAGTAAGAGTTACGGCTGCTTATTAATCGTAATTGTTACTGACTTTCCAATTGTTTGTGTTGTTCCAGCATCTGGTGCTTGGCGAATGACAACACCAAGTGGTTGAGTGGAATCGTAATCATAAAATTCTTTGATAAGGAATCCTGCCTGAATCAACATTGTCTTTGCTTGAATAGCTTCAACGCCTAACAAGTTAGGAACAGCAACATCTCCACTTGCGATTGTGAGAATTACTCCGCTTCCTGCAGTGGTCACTGATCCCACTGGCGGTGAGACTTCAAGGACAGTTCCTTGCGCTTGATCTGAAGGGGCAGCAATTGTTTGAGAAACTGTAAGTCCCACAGCCGT
>JACCDW010316421.1_pt1 | contig 23036 bp, 18 predicted proteins | sample 7449781 | NCBI WGS metagenome assembly JACCDW01 (sample SAMN15323449, study PRJNA562643) | freshwater metagenome | isolation source: river surface water | place: USA:Blue River Watershed | collected 2017-08-18
GATTTTGTACGGGGATAGGCCTTGTCTAAAATTACATTAGTAGAAGGAAATTTTTTGTATTCTACTTCTAAAAAATCACTCAAAATTTGTCTTTCTATGTTTGTTGAGGAACAGGAAAGAAGTGTTAGGGTTAATATTGTATAAATAATTTTTTTCATGATATGTTTATTTTGAGCATGGTGTTCCTTTAGGTAAAATATCGCCTCTGACTTCATTGTTGTCTTCAGCTAGACGACTTTGTATTATTCTACTTCTTTCGGCACTATCCTTTGGGTATCTGTCTTCAAAATATTGTAATCCAGTCATAGTAGACATGGCAAGATCTCGATAGAATTCATAGGACTGTCCAGGCTTGAATTCTGCTAACATTGATGCCATTTTGTCGATATAACTATCAAACATTTGGGCATGTTGCGCATCTATTGTGCCTTGATAATTTTTAGAAACATAGTTTTCATACAAACAAGTAAAATTGTCATAAGCACAAATATCACCATTATTATGATAATCATCAAACAATGCAAGGAAATTTGCGTGAACCAATTCGTGAATGATTACTGTAGCAATTGATAAATCTGTAGGAGGTCTTCCATTATTATCAGTCCCATAAATATATGTGTCTAAAATAGTTATCTTATAATTGTTTTGTTCAACACTTGCAGTAGAAGCTTTTGCATTATCTTTAGGTTTTCCTAAAACAATTTCGATATTGTAAGTTCCATTTGCTGGTACACCAAATTTTTCAAAAATACTTGCAATGTCAGAGTTTGTTAAATTTTTAAGTTTATCCAAAACGCCTTTAGTACACGGATCCAATTTACTATCATCAATTTGATCTTCGATTTCCTGTGAGGCATCTATTCCACCCGATCCTCCAGTACCGTCATCACTATTACAAAGAGATTCGAAAATTTCATCTAAAGAACAACTATCACATGTTGTATATTGGTATTCTTTAGTTTGAAAACCGTCTTGATAAGTGGTTACCAGATACCATTCAATACATAAAACACTTTTGCTCATCATGGCATTAGGATTTTTTTCAATCGCTTTACTAATAACCAAATTTCCATTGTAGTATTGATTTGAGAGCAACATTCTTTGAAATAAATTAAAAAATGTAATAGTACCAGAATAACCACTTATGTTAGTGTCTTTTTTAAAAGCAGATATTATCGTCATATAGTTGAAACTAGCACTTGAATTATTATCGATGGTGACTAATCTCGAACTAATTATTTCTTCGTTCAAAATCACAAATAAAACTTTTGTTTGAACTGCACTCGAAGAACCTGATGAGTTATTAAGATTTACTACTAGTATTTTCTTTGGCGATTGAAAATCATATACTCTTACATTGGTGTAGTCTAAGGATTCAATGAGAATATTAATTTTCTTGGCGTTTTCAATATTGCCCGCAGCAGTTAACTTTATTTTTGTCAAATAATTGTTAATTGTAGTTTTGTAAATAGAACTAACATTTTCTTGATTTTTGAAGATGTCTTCTTGTGACTCACAAGAGATGAAAATAGAAATCCCTAAAAAAAGGAATAGTAAAAATGATTTTCTCATAGTAGATTTGGTTTAAGTTAAAAGAATATTTATAAGAACTTGTTTAAAAGCTATTTATTCAGTGGGGTATGTCAAATGTAATAAAAAAAATATTACAATGTTAAAACTTACAAAAAACACCACTTTTCAGTTAATCGTTCTTGCAATTCAATTATAATGTCATCATATAACATCCCGCAAGACAATTATAAAATGCCAAATATTGACTTAGTTGCGGTAAAACCGTAAAAATGACGATAGTCTAATAAATAAATGTAGTGTGCAGAATTCAGAAAATTTTTCATGTGCACGTTTTTGAAGAGCCCTCCCACTCATTACTCTATTAGTTCTATTCTTCCTCCGGTAGTCCCCCCAACAATTGCTGTTAAGACAAATAAATCAAATAGGGAAGCCCCCTGCTGGCGCGAGCATCTTGCTCGTGTCCACAATGAAAAGCTAATATTTACTCTATAAATGTAAAAATAACAGCAACTACGGTTGCTTTTTTTGTACTGAAAAATATACGGGTATTCTAGCCCCGATAGCAGTGGCATCCCCCGCTAGGGGATATAGCGAATAGCGGGACAGCACGGGTTGAGAAGATGGGATGGGTGCTACTAATACAATTAATTCTTCTTCTCTAATTGTTCTATGATTTTTGTGTAGTTTTCGGCACCTACTTTTTTAGCAATGATTTTTTTGTCTTGGTCCAATAGATAGATAACCGGAGTTTGTCTCACGTTGTAGAGGGTTTGAAAATCGACATCTTCTTTGGTATAATTGCCTGTAACCACAGGAGCGGGGTACACGTTAGTCCAATCGGAGAGTTTTTCTTTATCAATAAACTCTTTCCATTTTACCATTTCATTGGTGTTGTTGTTTACGGCAAAAACGACTACGCCTTTTTGTTTCCATTCCTTTTCGTATAACTCATGCATTTTTGGAATTTCGGTGGCGCAATGCCCGCAAGTAGGATCCCAAAAAGCAATTACGGTGTATTTGGCTTTGATGTCATACAAGTCAATTCGTTTTTGGTCTTGGGTCAGCATGAATAAATTGCGCCCTTTGTCGCCCACTAAATTGTCTTTGATACTCGATACTTTGAATTTAAAGAATTCTTTTTGTTTGAGCTGCAGCCAAGCATACTCTTTGTTCTTAAAATAGGTGTTGTAAATATTGATAAATACGCGGTCCATCCCCATAATTTTAGGTTCGGAATACAAATCGACAAAATGTAGGCTGAGGTATTTGAACACGTCTCCGTTAGGCAGGTCGGTTTGATTCAAAATCTGGACTATTTCAGTGGTAACCGCTTCGGGAGTTACAGGAACAAAAGAGTTGAAATAGGTAGCGATGCGGTTCTCTAAAAACGGATTGCGCAACAAGCGATTGTCTTTAAAATCAATTCCGTCAAAAAAGTGTTTTTTCAAATAGGCAATCGAATCGGTTCTGGTGGCTAGTTTTTCATCGGCAGGTTTGTTCAAGAAATTATCGATAGGTTGGCTCATTTGGAATAATAACGCCAAGGTATTGCTAGGATTCGACTGGATGTAATTGTTTTTATAGGTGTTGATTTCACTTTGAATTTTCTTTAAATCTTTAATAACTAAAGCACTGTCTTGTTTGGACTTTTTATCGGCTAATGTTTTTTCTAAGGCTTTGATTCCTTCCATTTTGGTTCTGAAAAAAGAATTGAAGTTGTTGAAATCTTGATTCAAAGGCGAATTTTGTATAGCTATTGTTTTCTCAGTAGGATTGGTAACTTGAATGTTGAATTTTTGGGTGGCATCCATCAAGAATTCCAATTCTATTTTCTTGTCAGAAGTCACTAGCATATAGATTCCTTCAACGTATTTTTGGTCTTTTTTGAAGACTAACTTTCCGTCATTAGTTCCTTTTACGGAATCCAAAAGAGTTTGGTACTTCCCATAGTGACTAGCTAGATAAAACATTTTGTTTTTGTATTCCGATGATTGAAATTCAATCTGGCTAGCAGGAATGTTTTTTTTAGTTTGAGCCGATACCGAAAAAGTAGTGATGAAAATAAAGAAAGTACAAACTATAGATTGGGTTTTCATAGTAATAATTTTATTCAAAAATAAGATTTTCTATTTAACGAATTCAAATTTAATAGAACTGGTACTAAAGAGTCAAAAAAAAGAAATACTTTTAACAGATAATTATAAGAAAATAAAGCGATGCGATTGCGATTATCTTTTTTACTACTAGTTTTCTTTGCAGCGACTACTTTGCTAAAAGCGCAGCGGGTAGCAGCGGTTTCGGATACTACTTTTGTCAATTTAAAAGACTATAGCGCTGATTTTGTGTATGACATGAAATATGCTACTACGGACAATTTTTTGAATGCCAAAGTGTATGATTGTGCCGAATGTTTTTTGCGTTTAAAAACCGTAAAAGCCTTGATCAAAGCCAATAAGGAATTTATTCGAAAAGGCTACCGAATCCAGCTATTTGATTGTTACCGTCCTTTGGATATTCAAAAAAGAATGTGGCAAATTGTTTCTAATCCGGAATATGTAGCCGACCCAGCTAAAGGTTCCATACATAATAGAGGAGGAGCGGTTGATATTACTTTAGTAGATAGCAAAGGTGTGGCATTGGATATGGGAACTCCATTTGATTTCTTTGGCGCCGAAGCGGGTCATAATTACCAAAATCTCTCTAATGAGGTGAAGCAAAATAGAGTATTCCTGAAACAAATCATGCAAGAAAACGGTTTTGTCTCTTTTGATTCGGAGTGGTGGCATTATAATTTGCTCAATGCTTCAAAGGATAAAGTTTCCAATACCAAATGGAAATGCGATTAAATCAGTTTTAATCTCAACTATTTAGCGCAATCAATGTTTTGAATAAAATAGGTTTCAGGCTCATACACTTCATTATTTAGTTCTGAAGTGAATTGTTTTTTAAGAACATAATCTTCCGTATCAGTTAGGTATTTAATACGCATCATCGATACAGGTGATTTTTTTAATTCCTCAAAACTATCTTTCATAAACATAAAAGTTCCAGGCGTGAGACGATTATCAAATCCTTTGTCATCACGTAGCATGGTTCCGCAGTTTTCTTTATCTGTGTGGATTAGAGTCACTACTTTTCCATTGTTTAATTGTAAAAATAATTTCGAATTTTTATCGAAACAATTGGCTTTCATAAATCCTTTGCTTTTTTGAATCAATTGAACGTTCAACAAAGGCATTCCATCGGCTACAGCCAAAGAAAAGAAGATATAACTTGACGTACCAGCAAAGTTTTTCTCGGCAATCATGTATTCTTTGGTAGATTTATAGGTGCCAATAGAATCGGTTATATCAGTAGTATATTCGCATGGTTTTTGTGCGAATGATGGTAAACTGAATAAGAATATAGCGATAGCAAGTACGTGTTTCATGGTTATTTTATTTTGGTGCAAATTAAAACTATTTTATCATTATTCATATCGGTTGTGAAAAAACAATACGAATTACCTCCCTCTTTAATCTTCCATTTTTTTCGAATACTATCTACCGTTTCGGGAAAGTTCCGAGTTGTAATGTTACATTTGGAATTTTCCAAATGAATTTTGAGTTCTTTTTTGGCATAAGGAATGCTTTCTTGAATTTCAAAAATGCGTCCAGGAAAATCAATTAATTCATTGGAGGTGTACAAATGAGAATGTCTGTGCAGTTTGTTCAATTGGTAAGCAGTGCTAACTTCATTGAAACCGCCTGATTTCATAATGGCGCTATTGGGTTCGTATAAATAGCGTTGCGGTAGTGAATAATTGGATTCGGTGATTTCTTCGTTGAGTTGGAATTCAAAGGTAGCAATAGTTTCTTTAGTAAGATTAGCCGTTTTGATAGTAATTGTACCCGAATAGTTTTTGTGCAATTCCCAAAGCAATTCTTTTACTTCGTTTTCCAAAGCTACAATATGGATTGTTTTCACATTTTGTAATTCGGATAGTCCAGCGGCAATATCTAACAAAGGCGCTGTTTTAATTAAGATAGCGTCTGATTTTTCAAAATAGAAATCTAAATTCTCAGGCACATTAGGTAAACAGTCTTTAAGCATAAAAACTTTGCCTTTGGCATCATTACGTCGAGAAGGATCAATGTAAATCCAATCCCATTTTATGGAAGTTGATTCTAAAGTAGCTAAGCTATCTCCAGTAATACAGTCAATATTGGTAACCCCTAATTGGTTGAAATTGTGTTTGACAATCTCTGATAAATCCGAATTGATTTCGCAATGCGTGACATTTTTAAATTTTTTAGCAAAGTAAAAATCATCCACGCCAAAACCACCTGTCAAATCAATAAGGCTGTCACCTTCAATAAGACTCGATTTGTATTCGGCCGTTTTTTCTGACGAAGTTTGCTCTACAGAAATTTTAGAAGGGAAAATAATAGTAGCAGTCTTGAACCAAGTAGGTAATTTATCTTTTGCTTTGGTCTTGGCTTCAATTTGGTTTAAAATAGTTATCCATGCCACTTCTGGAAAAGGATTTTTTTGAAGCGCTAATTTTGAAATGGAAACACCAATTTGTTCTTGAATAAATTCCTGTATTCTAGAATTTAAAATAGGTAAATCCAAGATTAGATGTTTTTAGTTAATAATTGAATCACCACATTATTTGGAAAAAATTCTTTCCCAATTACTTTTAAAATAGTGTATAAAGGCACAGCAATTACCATTCCTAATATTCCAGAGAGGAAACCTGCGATTAAAATTACTAAGAATATTTCTAATGGATGAGAACTTACACTTTTAGAAAAAATAAAAGGTTGTGATAGATTATTGTCAATGAGTTGTACAATCCAAAATCCAATTAGAATATAAATTGTAGTAGGCAAAGTATCTGTTTGAAAATCATTACCTAAATGACTTATCATAGTTAGGACAGCAGCTAAAATGGATGCAATTAAAGGACCTATGTAAGGGATTATATTTAAAACCGCACATAAAAAAGCGATGATAACAGCATCAGAAATTCCGAAAATGGATAAGACAATCAAGTACAAAACAAAAACAATACTTAGTTGCAATAATAACCCTATAAAGTAACGAGATAATAAATGATTGATTTTATCTAGTGAATTAATTATTGGCTCTTCGTGGCTGTCTGGAATTAATTTTTTTAGTGTTTCTATAAAGTGAACTTTGTCTTTTAGAAAGAAAAAAGTAATAAAAAATACCGAAGCCAGTCCCACACCAAAGCTACTAATAGTACCAATCACAGTATTCAATAATTCTGGAATAAACTGGAAATTAATTTTAGAAGTGATATTGGCTTCTTTTAAAATTTTGGTAGAATCTAAATTGTGATTATCGAGAAAAACCGCAATTTGATTGATTAACTCATTGATATTTTGTTCTATTTGAGCGGTATTGAGTAAAGATAAGTTTTCACTTTGAGATAATATCAAAGGGATAAAAAGTGAAATAAATCCAAGGATAAGGAGAAAGAATAAAACTAATGTGCTTATGGTAGCTACAATATTGGGGAATCGTAAACGAGTTTTTAAAAAACTCATGATGGGTTTTCCAATTAAGGTGAGAATTAAGGATACTATAAGATAAATGAGTACGGACTGTATTTGATATAAAAAATAAAGAGAAATGGCTATAACAACCAAAGTCCCAATGGATCTCAAAATTCCGTTAGCAATTGTTTTAGATGTAATCATTTCAAATGAATATTGATTTATGGTATAAAGATAGGAAAAGATTCAAAAGGAGTTGGTTTGCCTTTAACTGTTTCTTATTGATTTAATTTATTGGTAATCTCATACAAAGCAATACTTGTAGCTTGAACGACATTCATACTGCTATTGGAACCAAACATAGTGATATGAGTAATTTGGGTTGCAATAGCTAATAGCGGTTCACTAATACCTGCTATTTCACTTCCAATTAGCAAGGCAGTTTTTTGGTTGTTATTTACTTTTATTTCATTAATAGGCGAACTCGTTTCTGCTATTTCTAAAGCAATGATTTCGTACTTGTTTTTCAATAAATAATCAATCGCGCTTTCTGTTTCTTCAATAATGGTATGAGGCACTTGCAAATGAGTACTTCGAGAAGTTTTGTTTATTTTTCTAGGAGTCAAAGGAATGTCTTTACCAATAAAAATAATTTTTTCAATGCCAAAAGCTTCTCCAATTCGAAATAGCGAACCTATATTTTGTTGAAAATAAATATGGTCACAAACCAAGGTAATTGGGAAGTTTTTCTTTTCGAAAGAAGTATTTTCGTGAGTAAGTTGCATTAATTATTGAAAATATAATTGATAATATTAGCACCCATTTTTAGTGCTTTTTGGCGTACTTCAATAGGATCGTTGTGTACTTCGGCATCTTCCCAACCATCTCCTAAATCACATTCAAAAGTATACAATAACACCAATCGGTTTTTTATAAAAATCCCAAAGGCTTGTGGTCGCTTATTATCGTGTTCGTGAATTTTAGGCAAACCATTTGGGAAAGAAAAAGGTTTTCGAAAAATGGGGTGATTGGCTGGAATTTCAACTAATTCATTTGATGGAAATAGTTTTTTTATGGCTTTCCGAATGTATTCGTTCATCCCGTAATTGTCATCTATGTGTAGAAATCCGCCTGAGTTTAAGTAATTTCTCAGGTTGGTTTCTTCTTCGGGATTGAAAACTACATTTCCGTGACCCGTCATGTGGATATAAGGGTAGCTAAAAATGTCTGGACTAATCGGTTCAACCGTAGCCGGTTTTGATTTAATTTTCGTCTGAATAGTGGTATTACAAAAACGAATTAAATTGGGTAATGAAGTAGGGTTCGCATACCAATCGCCACCTCCGTGGTATTTTACCAAGGCAATTTCCTGAGCGAAGCATTGAAAAGATAGGAATAACAATAAGAAATGGATTTTTCTCATAGTCATTTTATTTCTCATTAAAAAACACCACACTATGACAGGCTACTACAGCGGCTGTTTCAGTGCGGAGTCTTGTATTTCCTAAAGAAACAGGAATGTAATTCTGTTCCAATGCCAATGCGATTTCTTTTTCGGAAAAATCACCTTCAGGACCAATTAAAATGGTAACGTCTGTGTTCGATTGTAAAACAGATTTTAGTGTTTTTTTATCCGTTTCTTCACAATGCGCAATCAGTTGCAGTCCTTTGTTTTTTTGTTTCATGAATTCTTTAAACGAAATAGCAGGATTTAGTTTAGGTAAATATAATTCGTTAGACTGTTTCATAGCTGAGAGAATAATTTTCTCAAAACGCTCGATGTTGATTACTTTTCTTTCGGAACGATCACAAATGATAGGAGTGATTTCTTGGATACCAATTTCGGTTGCTTTTTCCAAAAACCATTCGTATCGGTCGTTCATTTTGGTTGGCGCTACGACTAAATGCAATTGAAATGGAGCAGCAGCTGCTTTTTCAAAGGATACCATTTGAACCGTACATTTCGAATCGGAAGCTAATACAATTTCGGTTTTAAATAAAAATCCTAAACCATTAGTTACAAATAAAATATCTCCGTCTTTTTTACGTAATACTTTAATAATGTGTTTGCTTTCTTCTCTGTCGAAAGAAAAGGTTTCAGTGGCTTCGTTTATAGTAGCATTATAAAATAATTGCATAATTTTAGAATTGAATTCGTGCTTTCGAAATTACCGATGAAGTTTCGAAATGTTCCGATAAAAACTTTTGATAACCTACAATTCCAATCATTGCAGCATTATCGGTGGTGTATTCAAATTTAGGAATGAAAGTCTTCCATCCGTATTTTTTTTCAGTATCTTTTAGGGTGTTGCGTATTCCGGAATTGGCAGAAACACCGCCACCAATGGCAATTTGTTTAATTCCAGTTTCTTTGACTGCTAATTTCAATTTGTCCATTAAAATTTCAATAATGGTGTGTTGAATGGAAGCGCAAATGTCATTAATATTTTCATCAATAAAGTTCGGATTTTCTAGTTTTTTCTTTTGAATGAAATACAAAATAGCGGTTTTCAATCCCGAAAAACTAAAATCCAAACCAGGTACTTTAGGTTTGGTAAAAGGGAATGCTTTAGGGTTTCCTAATTGCGCATATTTGTCTACCAAAGGTCCGCCAGGATAAGGCAGTCCTAGTATTTTGGCACTTTTATCAAAAGCTTCGCCAACGGCATCATCAGTGGTTTCGCCAATAATAATCATATCAAAAAAACCATCAACACGAACGATTTGCGTATGCCCCCCGCTAATGGTTAACGCCAAAAAAGGAAATTCAGGTTTATCGAATCCTTCTTCGTCAATAAAATGCGCTAAAATGTGAGCGTGCATGTGATTGACTGCGATTAACGGAATTTGTAATGCCAATGCCATTGATTTAGCAAAAGAACTGCCTACTAACAAAGACCCCATTAAACCTGGGCCTTGTGTAAAAGCAATTGCAGACAGCTGTTCTTTTTGTATATTTGCTTTTCGCAGCGCAGCATCAATCACCGGAACTATATTTTGTTGGTGGGCTCTTGAAGCTAGTTCAGGAACTACACCGCCATATTGATTGTGAATCAATTGATTGGCAACAACATTAGACAGTACTTTATCGTTATGTAAAACGGCTGCTGCAGTATCGTCGCAAGAACTTTCGATGGCAAGAATAAAAACCTCGGAATTTTGCATAAAAAAGCGCGAATTTTAAATTATATTTGGCGTTCTGTATCTGTTGAACAGAGGAGCCAAAATTAAAGAATTTTTATTTAAAGCGTCTTCTTTGGGAAGGCAAATTAGAATATAAAAAAATTAAATTGTAAGCCGTATCAAAAACGTCAAAAAAATAGTATCGTATTCGCTAATTGGATTTATCCTCTTTTTGCTGATTCTGGGCATTGCGCTGAGCTTGCCTGTGGTGCAAACGAGTATCGCTAAGTACGTTATGACTACGGTTAATAAAGACTTTGGAACCGATATTGCGATAGATGAGGTTGCTATTTCTCCTTTTGGCGGAGTAAAATTTAAAAATGTATTGATTAGAGACCATCATCAAGATACTTTAATTTATGCTGGCCGAATCAAGACTTCTATTTTAGATTGGAAAAAATTGCTTGATGGGGATTTAATTTTTAGTGATTTACACTTGGACGAAGTGTTATTTAATCTAAAAACCTACAAAAAAGAAAAGCTGACTAATTTAGATGTTTTTATTAATGCCTTTGGAGAGGAGAAACCATCTAAAAAACATTTTTTATTGATTGCCAAAGACGCTCAAATTACCAAAGGGCATTTCATTCTCACGGATGAAAATAGAGTAGTACCTAAGGATGTCGATTTCACCAAACTAAATATTCAACTGTCCGATTTCAAATTGTACGGCCCCGATGTGAATACCAATATTCTAAAAATGTCATTTTTAGATCACCGTGGGGTGTATGTAAAAAAATTAAGCGGAATTTTTAGTTATACCAAAAAGCAAATCAAATTAACTAAGTTAGAAGCATTAACTAAAGAAAACTCGGAAATAAAAGCAAATGTCGCTCTGAATTACAAGATTGAAGATTTTGCGGATTTCAATAATAAAGTACAATTTGATGTACAATTGGCCTCATCTACTTTAGCCTCGAATGATATTCGTTGTTTTTACAAAGAACTAGGTAAAAACCAATTCTTTTATACTAAAGGAAATCTATTAGGAACACTGAATAATTTAAAAGTTAGTCAACTGAATTTGGTGGATTCTAAAAAAAGTAAAATGATTGGAGCCATCCGATTTAAAAACTTGTTTCCTAAAAAAGGTCAGGAATTCTATATGAAAGGAAAGTTTAGTACACTTTCGTCAAGTTATGAAGATCTAGTGACCTTGTTGCCTAATGTATTAGGAAAGACATTGCCAGCTAACGTAGAAAAATTAGGTAAGTTTAATTTAGTTGGAACAACGGAATTAACTACAAAAGATATTGATGCGAACTTTACAATGACTACTGCTTTAGGAAATGTAAAATCAAATTTTGTGATGCATTCTATTGATTTTATTGATAAAGCATCTTACGTTGGGAATGTAGTTTTAGATAATTTTGATCTAGGAACCTTTGTGTCTGAAAAAGATTTGGGTAAAATTAGTTTGAATTTAGATATTGATGGTATTGGTTTTACCGAGAAATATTTGAACACGCAAATTAAAGGGGCTATTTCTCAAATGGATTACAACAACTATTCGTATCATAATTTAGAGGTAAATGGAAACTTTAAAATGCCTATTTATCAAGGGAAGGTATCAATAAACGACCCTAATTTGAATTTGACTTTTGATGGTTTGGTTGATTGGACTAAAAAAGACAGCCGATTTGATTTTCATATTGGTATTGCTAATGCTAATTTGTATCAATTAAAGTTTGCTAATGATGCAACCTCTTTATTGAAAGGAGATATTGTAGTGCAAGTGGCAGGTAATACGATAGATAATTTACAAGGAGATGTGTTTGTAAATCAAACTACTTACACTAATTCTAAATCAACTTATTTCTTTACTAATTTTAAAGTTAATTCTAGTTTTGACGAAAATAAAATCAGAACGATAACGGTAAATTCTCCAGATATAGTTGAAGGAAAAATTGAGGGTAAATACAAATTCAATCAATTACAAAAATTAGTTGAAAATTCTTTAGGTAGTCTTTATACCAATTACAAACCGAATAAGGTAGAAAAGGGGCAATTTTTAAATTTTGATTTTTCGATCAATAATAAAATTGTAGAAGTGCTTTTTCCTGAAATTTCTATTGAAACCAATACTGTTGTAAAAGGGAAAATTAATTCGGATAAAAATGAATTTAAACTCAACTTTAATTCACCTCAGATTATTGCCGCTAAGAACACTTTTGATAATGTTAGGATTAATGTAGACAATAAAAATCCATTGTATAATGCATACATCGAGTTGGATTCTATTAAATCGAAGTATTATAAAATACGTGATTTTAGCTTGATTAATGTGACAATGAAAGACTCCTTGTTTTTTCGTACGGAGTTTAAAGGAGGAGCAAAAGGAGAAGATTATTTTAATTTGAATCTATACCACACGATTAATAAAGACAAGAAAAATGTTGTGGGGATTAGTAAATCAGAAGTGAAATTCAAGGATTATTTATGGTTTTTGAATGAGAATGACACACAAGATAATCGTATTGTTTTTGACAAAGAGCTAAAAGAATTTGCAATTGAAGATATTGTTTTGTCTCACGAACATCAAAGAATTGAATTGCTTGGGATGATAAGAGGTAATTCGTATAAGGATTTGAAATTGAACTTTAAGGATGTGAATTTGAATAAAATTACTCCTGAAGATGAATTGTTTGTTTTTGATGGAAATATTAACGGATCAGTCAATTTTAAACAAGATAAAGCAGTTTATCGACCGACAGCATCTTTAGTAATTGATCACTTGAATCTCAATAATACAAATTTAGGTACTCTTGATCTGGATATTGAAGGAGACGAGAGCTTGTCAAAATTTGCTATTAATTCTGCTATTATAGATAATGATTTTGAATCATTTAATGCTAGTGGAAATCTTATTGTTCAAAATAATGAAACGTTATTGGATTTAAGGTTAAAACTAGATCAATTTAAGTTAGCAACTTTAGATCCAATTGGAGGTGAAGTATTGTCAAACATTAGAGGGATGGTTTCCGGCAACGCAACAGTTCAAGGGAATATAAACAGACCAGAGATAAATGGTCGGCTTTATCTGGACAAAGCTGGTATGAGTGTCCCTTATTTGGGAGTTGATTATTTTTTGATGGATAAAACAATTGTAGATTTAACTGATGAGAAGTTTTTGTTTAGGAATAATCTTTTAACTGATTCAAAATTTGCTACCAAGGGTGTTTTAAACGGAACAATAGAACATAATAATTTTTCAGATTGGAAATTAGATTTAGGAATATCTTCTAAAAGATTATTGGCATTAGATACTAAAGACACTGAAGATGCGGCTTATTTTGGAATGGCATTTATTAACGGAGTTGCGACTATTAAAGGGCCTACTAATAGACTTTTTATTAATGTTGATGCGAAATCTGAAAAAGGAACTTCGATTAAGATTCCAATTAATAATGCAGAGAGTGTAAGTGATAACGCATTTTTGCATTTTATCACTCCTAGGGAAAAATTTAATTTACAAAGGGGTATAGTAGAAAAAGTTCGCGATTATAATGGCTTAGAGTTAGAGTTTGATTTTAATATTACACCAGATGCCGAGGTAGAAGTAATATTAGATCGAAATTCAGGACATGGTATGAAGGGAAAGGGTAATGGTTCTCTTTTATTTAAAATTAATACCCTTGGAAAATTTAATATGTGGGGAGATTTTCAGGCCTATGAAGGAACTTATAATTTTAGAACAACAGGAATTAATAAGCGATTTTCTGTAAAAAAAGGCGGTTCAATCTCCTGGGACGGAAATCCATTGAGAGCCCAATTGAATTTAGAAGCTGTTTATAAAACCACCGCAAACCCTTCATTGTTAATTGATAATTCATCGTTTAATAAAAAAGTTCCTGTTGAAGTTATTATTGGAATCAAAGGAGATTTAATGAGTCCAGAACCTGATTTTAATATAGATTTTCCAACGGTAAGTAGTGTATTAAAATCGGAGATTCAAACTAAATTGTATGATAAAGAAGTACGCCAGACACAGGCGTTGTATTTATTGTCAGCAGGGAGTTTTTTAAGTGCTGAAGGAATGAGTCAAAGCGACTTATCAGGGAGTTTATTTGAAACCGCCACAGGTTTATTAGGTAACGTTATTAAATCAGAAGACGAGAAGTTTAATTTAGGAATTAACGTTGTAGGAGCAGACAAACGATTAGGTAAAGAAACAGATGGTCGTTTTGAGGCTTCTATTTCTTCAAAAATAAATGAGAGAATTACTTTTAATGGCAAATTAGGAGTGCCTTTTGGAGGCTTAAACCAAACGGCATTTATAGGTAATGTAGAGTTGCTTTGGCGCGTAAACGATGATGGGACATTAAATTTGCGATTTTTTAATAAAGAAAACGACATTAATTATATTGGTCAAGGTATAGGGTATACCCAAGGTGCAGGTATTACTTATGAAGTTGATTTTGACACCTTTAAAGAATTGGTACAAAAAATATTCAAGAAACAACGTATAATTCAAACTATTCCAGCAGAATATTTAGATCAAGATTCAGAAATGGCACCTGATTTTATTCGATTTTCAAATTCGAAAAAGTCAAATAAAGAAGCGCCTAAAAAAAATCAGGAGGCAGTAATTCCAGAAGAAGACTAAATATAATTTGTAAAGAATTCACTAATTATCAAATTGTAACTATTTTATTGATTTTTTTTAAAAAATAATTATTTTTATTGCTTTTTTGAAAACTTATTAACGAAAACGTTTGAATTTACAATGTTTTTCTAATTTATTAAAAACATCGCTTTGAAACTAATGCACGTTTATTAATTTTACACCAAATACTATAATAATGCCAAATAAAATAAGAAAAATAGGTGTTCTTACTTCGGGTGGTGATTCACCAGGAATGAATGCTGCTATACGCTCAGTTGTTAGAACTTGTGCTTTCCATAATATTGGATGCGTAGGGATTTACAGAGGATACCAAGGAATGATTGAAGGTGACTTCAAAGAGATGGGACCCCGTAGCGTAAATAATATCATTAATAAAGGAGGGACGATTTTAAAATCAGCTCGTTCAATGGAATTTAAAACTCCAGAAGGAAGAAAAAAGGCATATGATAATTTGGTAAAAGCCGAAATCGATGCTTTTGTTGTTATTGGTGGTGATGGAAGTTTTACAGGTGCTTTATTATTCAATTCTGAATACAACTTCCCTGTAATTGGAATTCCAGGTACTATTGATAACGATATTTTTGGAACAAGTCATACTCTAGGGTATGATACTGCATTGAATACTGTTGTAGAAGTAATTGATAAAATCCGTGATACAGCGAGTTCTCATAACCGTCTATTCTTAGTTGAAGTTATGGGACGTGATGCGGGTCATATTGCATTAAATGCTGGTATTGGTGCTGGTGCTGAAGAAATCTTAATTCCTGAAGAAGATATGGGATTGGATCGATTATTAGATTCTCTTAAAAAGAGTAAAGCAGCAGGTAAATCATCTAGTATTGTTGTAATTGCCGAAGGAGATAAAATTGGTAAAAGCGTTTTCGAATTAAAAGATTATGTAGAGTCCAATTTACCAGAGTATGATGTTAGAGTTTCTGTATTAGGACACATGCAAAGAGGAGGTTCTCCATCTTGTTTTGATAGAGTTTTAGCAAGTAGACTAGGAGTAAAAGCGGTTGAGTCTTTACTAGAGGGTAAATCTAACTTTATGGCAGGAATCAATCAAGATAAAATTACCTTGACTCCTTTGGAACAAGCTATTAAAGGACATTCAGAAATTGATACAGAATTGTTACGCGTTTCTGATATTGTATCTATTTAATAATAAAAATATTTTGGTTTTGAAGCCAAATCAAAAATCACACTAAATAAACTAAATCTAAAATTAAATTAAAATGTCAAAAGTAAAATTAGGAATAAACGGTTTCGGAAGAATTGGAAGAATCGTTTTTAGAGAGTCTTTCAACAGAGATAATGTTGAGGTAGTAGCTATCAATGACTTATTAGATGTTGATCACTTAGCTTACTTATTAAAATATGATTCAGTTCACGGTCGTTTCAATGGAACTGTTGAAGTAAAAGAAGGTAAATTATATGTAAACGGAAGACACATTCGTATTACAGCTGAAAGAAATCCAGCTGATTTGAAATGGAATGAAGTTGATGTTGATGTAGTTGCTGAATGTACTGGTTTTTTCACTACTGTTGAAACTGCAAGTGAACACATCAAAGGTGGTGCTAAGAAAGTAATTATTTCTGCTCCTTCTGCTGATGCTCCAATGTTTGTAATGGGTGTGAACCACGAAACTGCAAAAGCTTCTGATTTAGTTGTTTCTAATGCATCTTGTACTACAAACTGTTTAGCTCCAATGGCTAAAGTTATTCACGATAACTTCGAAATTGTTGAAGGTTTAATGACAACTGTTCACGCTACCACTTCAACTCAAATGACAAATGACGGTCCATCTAGAAAAGATTTTAGAGGTGGTCGTTCTGCATTAGTAAATATGATTCCTTCATCTACAGGTGCTGCTAAAGCGGTAGGAGTTGTAATTCCTTCATTAAACGGAAAATTAACTGGTATGTCAATGCGTGTTCCTACTGTTGACGTTTCTGCAGTAGACTTAACTGTAAAATTAGCTAAAGAAACTTCGTATGCTGAAATTATGGCTGTATTGAAAAAAGCATCTGAAACTACAATGAAAGGAATCTTAGGATTTACTGAGGATGATGTAGTATCTAATGACTTCGTATCTGACTCAAGAACTTCTATTATTGATGCTAAAGCTGGAATTGGTTTGAATTCTACTTTCTTCAAAATTATTTCTTGGTATGATAACGAATATGGTTATTCAAGTAAATTAATTGATTTGTCTGTACATATTGCAGGTTTAAAATAATCAATACTTTTTCAATAAAATCCCGTTATTGTTATTGTAACGGGATTTTATTTTTTTACTGTTTTCATACCGCCAAAATGTTATAATAAGATTAAATTTATAACCTTTGGAATCAGATTTCCAATACCCAAAAAACCAAAAAAAACCAAAAGATGAAATTAATAGTTGATAGTGGTTCTACCAAAGCCGATTGGATTGCGATAGACGATAGCGGAAAAGTATTATTCACAACACAAACCTTAGGTTTGAATCCAGAGATTCTTGATGAAACTGAAGTTGTTGAGCGTTTGAATGATCGTTTTGATATTTTACAAAATAAAAATGAGGCAACTCATTTATTCTTTTATGGAGCCGGTTGTGGAACCGAAAGAATGAAAGTATTTCTTTCTCAAGTTTTTCAAGCTTATTTTCCTAATGCTATTGTTGTAGTTGAAGAAGATACGTATGCAGCAGTATATGCTACTACTCCAAAAGATGAAAAAGCTATTGTTAGTATTTTGGGTACAGGCTCCAACTGTAGTTATTTTGACGGAAAAGAATTGCATCAAAAAGTGCAATCATTAGGTTACATAGTAATGGACGATTGTAGTGGAAACGTTTTTGGTAAAGAATTAATCAGAAAATATTACTTCAATAAAATGCCTCTGCATTTGGCTGTTGAATTTGAAAAAGAGTACGATATGACTCCAGATTATATCAAGAGTAAATTGTATAAAGAAGCAAATCCTAATGCTTATTTAGCTACTTTTGCTAAGTTCTTAATTCAGCATAAAGAAGATCCATTTTGTAAAAAAATCATTTACAAAGGGATGAAATCTTTTGTAAAAAACTACATCAGACAATATGATAATTATCAAGAAGTACCAGTTCATTTTGTTGGTTCAATAGCCTTTTACCTAAAAGATGAATTAGAAGTAACTTTTGAAAAATACCAAATTAAATTAGGAAACGTTTTAAGACGACCAATCGATGGTTTGATTGCTTATCATGTTGCTAATAAATAAAAATATACGATGGAAATTGCTGTAATTGCACACGACGGTAAAAAGACTGATTTAGTTCAGTTTTTAATTAAAAACAAATCGGTTTTACAGCAAGAAAAAATTACTTTGATTGCAACTGGAACTACTGGAGGTAAGGCTGAAGAAGCCGGATTTAGAGTAACTAGAATGCTTTCGGGGCCTTTAGGGGGTGATGCACAAATTGCAGGTCGAGTAGCGGAAGGCAAAACACAAATGGTGTTCTTTTTTAAAGACCCATTATCAAGCCATCCGCATGAAGCAGATATTAATATGTTAATTCGGGTGTGTGATGTGCATAATGTGCCATTAGCAACTAACGGAGCAACGGCACAATTATTACTAAATGCTATTGCACTGCAATCATAGAGATTTCTACATTTACATTTTTTGGCAAACAAGCCACTTGAACCGTTTCACGAGCTGGAGCGGTTTTTTCATTAAAGTAAGATCCGTAAACTGAATTAATGCTTCCAAAATCATTCATATTTGAAATGAATATAGTTGACTTGACTACATTTTCAAAGGTCATTCCGGCAGCTTCTAAAACAGCTTTCATGTTCTGCATCACTTGTTTGGTTTCTAACTCAATAGTATCAAGAACTAGTTCTCCAGTTGCGGGATTAATTGCAATTTGTCCTGAGGTATACAAAGTGTTTCCTGTCAGTACAGCTTGATTGTAAGGTCCTATTGGAGCAGGTGCTTTTTCTGTAAAAATTATTTTTTTCATAATTATTTATTTATCGAATTAAAGTACTTCGTTTATCCCATTTAATATCACTTAATACACCTGATTTGATTCCAATGAAGAATCCCCAGTTGGCATAGGTTCCAAAAGGCGACCAATTGAAGTCCATTCTCCAACTCAATAAATCTCTTTCAAAACGTAGTTGTGTGTAAGTTACTCCTTTTTGAACAAAATCATATCCGGTTGAAATTCCTGTTTTCCATTTAGGTGTTAGATCGGCATTGATTGATATCATTAATGAATTTCCAATTATTTTCTTTTCTCGGTTATTATTTCCGTAGGTCAGTGAATATGCAAACGTCATATCCCAAGGTAGTTTTGAGTGGAAAAATTCAGAAATAGTGTCTTCTCCTTTATCTTCAGTATCGTCAAACTGACTTTTCTGGTGATTTCCTAAATTAGGTTTTCCAAACAAATCGTCTTCGCGTCCTCCATTTCTTTTTGTTTGGTCAGAGTCAATATTTTTAGCTTTATCCGAACTCGAAAGAGAATAGTTTAAGGTCATATTTGCACTAGTCATTCGAAATAAACTTCCTCCATTGTCAATATTATAAACATTTATTCTTTTGCCAGAGTTATCAATAGCATAAGGATCTAAGGTGGCTCCAAAATTGACATTCATCTTATTGTCAAAAAATTGAGTACCTCCACTAACACGAACTGGAGACCAAGCAAGTGTTCTTACTCCGTCTGCATTTAAATCGTAACTAGTAGATAGATTTAAATTGTTTAATAACATTACTTTCTTAGGGTCTGTTTTGGTACTGTCTTTATCAGTAACTTTTGCCTCAATTGTATTACTTAAATCAATTCCTAGGGTGTTTGAATTAGAATTTCCGGGAGCACCATATATTCCATTTTCAAATCGAGAATATTCTTTTACCATAGTGCCGCTTCCATCTGCAGCATAAGTGTCGTAATATTTTTCAAAGCTAGGGGTATAACCATAAGAAATAGATGGCCTCATTACGTGTCGGATAGCTTGAATTTTTTTATTTGCACCCAAATTAAATGTACCATAAATAGTGGTTCCTAAACTTGAAGAAAATGAATAGGTTCTAAAAGCATCAAATCCTTTGATTTCGGTATCAATTACTTTACCTTGTGTAACATCATAGTTTCTACTAATAGTTTTAGTATACCAAACTTCTTTATAATTGAATGAAGAGGATGCACTAAAATATTTGAATAATTTAAAATTGGTGCTTAAAGGTATCGAATGTTGTAAACCTACTTTAGCATTTTCAAACATTTGAGGTTTAAAAAATAAGGAGTCAGTAGTAGAAATACTATTTTTAGCACTTAGATCGTATTGAAGGTTGATATTCTTGAAGAATCCTTTTTTTACTCCATCTTTTTTTACGAATGGGTAGATGCGGTCAACACTAAATTGGAGTGTTGGTAAGGTCATGTCAATTTGTTCCGTTTGTGTGTTCTGAGAATGAGTTGCCGTTAATGATAATCGCGATTGTGGTCCCGACCCATTAAACGTTCTGCTATAAGAGACAGAAGAACTCATAGTATTATTTAGATTTGAACCTATATTAACTTGATTAATAGACTGTTTGAAATATTTACTGCTCCCAAGATTAACAGAGGCAGAAAAGTTTGAATTTGGACTGGCTTTAGTGTCTCTAGAATGGGACCATTGAATATTATAGATTTTTTGTTTACTATAATCGGGATAGCCACGTTCACTTGTAATTAAATTTTCAAAACGAACGTTTACATTACCTCTATAATTGTAGCGCTTTGCATAGTTCGATTCAAATCGCATTCCATAGCTTCCATTGGTGTAATAGTCGCCAAGAATAGTCAAATCATAATGATCACTTAAAGCAAAATAATACCCTCCATTTTGAAGTGAAAATCCACGTGTATTAGAATCATTATAGCTAGGCAAAAGAATGCCTGAAATACTAGTTTCTTTTGACATTGGAAAAAATGCAAAAGGTAAAGCAATAGGGGTTGGTACATTAGCAATGACCATATTAGTAACTCCGGTAACTACTTTTTTTCCGGGTACAAATTTCACCTTGTTCGTTTGGAAATAGTATTCTGGATTATCTACGTCTTTTGAGGTAGTAAAACGCGCTCCTTTTAGAAAGTATACCGAATCATTTTCTTTTTTAGTAAAAGCAGCTTTTACTTTGAATTCTCCTTGATCTGTTCTGGAGTTCCAAATAATAGCTTTTTTGGTCTTGAAATTAAATCGGATAGAATCGGGTTCGATTATGTTGGCGCCTTGTTTGAAATTGGGGAATTGAGTAAATTTTCCAGTAGAGTCTTTTATTCTACCTGCATAGACTTCGTTTTTTTCATAATCAAGTAAAATAATTCCCGATTTTAGTTCAACATCTTGATAATATAGTTCTGCTTTATCGTATAGTGTAATATGCTTTTTCTTTTGATCAATTTTGGTGTAGTTATCCGCTTTGTATTTTACCTTGCCTTCTAAAAACGGTTTTTTAGATTTTAGACTGTCTTTTTTTAGGGTGTCTGATATTTTTTTAGAGTTCAGTTCTAAAGGATTGATAGTGCTGTTTTTGGCTTTTTCAGTTTCTTTAATTAAAGAAATTGAGGGTGTTTTTTTCTTAATATCTTGGGAATACAAATTACCAGATCCAATTGTTAGGAAAATTGATAATAAAACGATATTAAATAAGTTTGTACGCAAAGGTTTAAATGCTATTTTTGTAAAAATATGGTTTGTTTTTTGATGTGCCAAACTTACATATTATTTTTCGGCAAAAATAGTCAAATAAATAATTTATAACCATTGAGTTTTAATTAAAATTAACATACAGATTTATGTCTTTTACTTATAAGATTAAGGTTTTATTTTCTTTTGTTCTAATAGTGCTATCATCTCAAATGTATGGCCAAAATTCAAAATTTAAAGTGACCTTGGATGCAGGGCATGGAGCTCATGATTATGGTGCAGTTTATAGTGGGCGAATAGAAAAAAACATTGCATTAGCTGTTGTTTTGAAAGTAGGTAAAATCCTAGAAAAAACCAAAAAAATAGACGTGGTTTACACCCGAAATACGGATGTTTTTATTGATTTAATTGAACGTGCTAATATTGCCAACAGAGCGAAATCGGATATTTTTGTTTCGATTCATTGTAATGCTAATAAAAATACAGCTGCTGATGGTACTGAGACCTATGTAATGGGTTTGAATAAATTGGCTTCTAATTTAGAAGTAGCAAAAAAGGAAAACTCGGTAATTACAAAAGAGAAAGATTATAAGCAAAAATATGATGGGTTTGATCCGAATTCTCCCGAATCACTTCTGGGATTAACTCTAATGCAAGAAGAATTTTTAGATAATAGTATTTCGTTGGCTAGTAAAGTAGAAGAGCAGTTCGGGAAATTAGGAAAAAAATTGCGACATGGAGGAGTAAAACAAGCCCCTTTTATGGTATTACATAAGGCTTATATGCCAAGAGTTCTTATTGAAATGGGATTTGTATCCAATCCTGTTGAGGGAGATCTTTTAAACTCAGAGGAGGGACAGAATGAATTAGCAGAAGCAATTGCTAATGCCATTATGAGTTATAGAAATGAATATTTTGGGGATGGAGCTCTTGAAATAAAAGAGTTGAAACCTTCTAAAAGAATTGTCAATAAACCAGTTAAAGACACAGTAAATCAAGAAAAGTCTAAAGAGATATTTACTACAACACCCGAGATTAATAAAACAGAACTCAAAAAAGAAATTTCAGATTCCTCTTTAATTTACAAAGTTCAAATAGGGGTAAGTGTTAAAAAAGTAGCTTTAGAATCTAAAAATTTTAAAGGTTTAGATCCAATAACGATGGACACGTATAAGAGTTCTAATATTTATATGTATGGAGAAACTTCGGATTATGAAATGGCAAAGCAAATGTTGAAGGAAGCTAAAAGCAAAGGATACAATTCGGCATTTCTAATCGCCTTTAAAAATGGCGAAAAAATAAGTATCCAAGAAGCACTTAAATTATAGCTTTAGTCCATTATTTTATATTAATTTTGCACAAAAAATTAGATTTTGAAAATATCAAGAGAAATTAAAACGGCTGTACTGGTAATAGCTTCAATTTTGTTGTTCATTTGGGGATATAGTTTCCTTAAAGGTAAAGCAGTTTTTGCAAATTATAAAACCTACTATGTTACCTATGATAATGTCGAAGGATTA
>JACCDW010482371.1_pt1 | contig 23031 bp, 25 predicted proteins | sample 7449781 | NCBI WGS metagenome assembly JACCDW01 (sample SAMN15323449, study PRJNA562643) | freshwater metagenome | isolation source: river surface water | place: USA:Blue River Watershed | collected 2017-08-18
GTCTGGCCGATGCCTGGACCGAACACGGGGACCCGGCGCGTTTGCTCGCCGAGTTGGGGCTGGACGCCGCTGGCATTCGGCAAGCCGTCCAGCGCCGATTCCCCATCGACAACACCATTCCATTGCGCGCCTGATGGCACGTGGACGGACCCGTTTTTACGGGTTTACCCGAGGGGAAAACCCCACAACGCCGGTGCCACCAACTTCTTTACAATGCAGTCCCACAGGTGACCCGGTGGGGTGCGCCTTCAACCCTTTTCACATTGATGGAGTCTTACCACATGGATCGTCGTTCCGCCCTCAAGCACGCTGGCATCGCTGGCGTTTTGGCCGCTGGTGTCGCCCCTGCCGTTCAAGCCCAGCCCGTGCTGCGCTTCCGCCTGGCGTCCAGCTTTCCCAAGTCCCTCGACACCCTGTTTGGGGGCACCGAAGTGTTTGCCGCCAAGGTCAAGGAAATGTCGGGCGGCAAGATCGAAATCAGCACCCACCCCGCCGGTGAGATCGTGCCTGCCTTCGGCGTGCTCGACGCCGTCAAAGATGGCGCGGTCGACATGGCCAACACCGCCTCGTACTATTTCTTCGGCAAGGACGAAACCTTCGCCCTGAGCTGTGCCATTCCCTTTGGCCTGAACGCGCGTCAGATGAACGCCTGGATGTTTGAGGGCAACGGCATGAAGCTGTTGCGCGACTTCTACCGTGGTTACAACATCGTCAACTTCCCCATGGGCAACACCGGTGCCCAGATGGGCGGATGGTTCCGCAAACCCTTCAAGTCGCTGGCCGAGTTCAAGGGCACCAAGTTCCGCGTCGGCGGTTTCGCGGGCCGCGTGGTCGAACGCTTGGGTGGTGTGCCGCAAAACATCCCCGCGGGTGAAATCTACCAGGCACTGGAAAAGGGCACCGTTGACGCCGCCGAGTGGATCGGGCCCTACGATGACATCAAGTTGGGCTTCTACAAAGTCGCCAAGCATTACGCCTACCCCGCTTGGTGGGAGGGTGGCCCCCAGCTGGACCTGTATGTCAACGGCAAAGTGTGGGACAGCCTGTCGGCCGAGAACAAGGCGATCATCGACGCCGCCTCTGCCTACACCCACCTCGACATTCAGGCCAAGTACGACTACCGCAACGCCACCGCCCTCAAACAACTGGTCGCTGGTGGGGCTCAATTGTTCCCCCTGCCCAAGGACATGATCGACGCCGCCTTCAAAGTGTCCGAAGAGTTGTATGCCGAGCTCTCGGCCAAGAACGCCAACTGGAAGAAGGTTTACAGCGACTACGCCGCTTGGCGTCGCGAAGCCAACATCTGGTTCCGCGTCACCGAGGCCCGCTTCGACAACTTCATGCAGTCTGCCAAGCTCTGATGGCGTCGCGCCCCTGAGCGGGGCGTCATGCCCCAGCGTGGTGCAAAGCCCGGCGCAAGCTGGGCTTTTTTCATGGCCCGTCTTTTGCATGCGACAATTGCAGGCTGTCTCAAAAGAGACGCCCCTTCTTGTTCAAAAAACCAGTACAACGACCATGAAATTCTTACTCGCATGCGCCGAATGGGTCGACGGCATCAACAGACGCTTTGGTGAAATCGCGGCCTGGGCCGTGTTTGCCTCTTGTTTCATCAGTTGCGCCAACGCCTTCGTCCGATTTGGTTTCAGCAATTCGTCCAATGCCTGGCTCGAAATCCAGTGGTATTTGTTTGCCGTGTGTGTGATGCTGGGCTCGGCCTGGGTGTTGCGTGTCAACGAGCACGTGCGGGTTGACATCGTGTACGGCAAGCTCTCGGCGCGTGGCAAGGTCTATGTGGACCTGTTTGGACTGGTGGTGTTTTTGTTGCCACTCATGGCCCTGATGTTCAAGCTCTCGCTGCCCCTGTTCCTGCAGATGTGGCAGACCAACGAAATGTCGAGCAACGCTGGTGGCCTGATCCGCTGGCCGGCCATGCTCATGTTGCCCTTGGGTTTTGCCATGGTGTTCATCCAGGGCTTTTTCGAGGTCGTCAAGCGCGTCGGCTGGTTGCGTGGCCAATATGAAATGAACCTCGTGTACGAAAGGCCCCTGCAATGACCATGGAACAATTCGCGCCCCTGATGTTCTTGGGGCTCATCATCGTCATGCTCATTGGCTTTCCAGTGGCCTTTTCACTCGGTGCCTTGGGCTTGTATTGTGGCTTTTATGCGATCGAGATGGGGTGGTTCCCCGTCAGCTTCCTGAACAACCTGCCGCTCAATATTTTTGGTATTTTGTCCAATGAATTGCTGCTGGCCATTCCTTTTTTCACCTTGATGGGCAGTCTGCTGGAGAAATGCGGCTTGGCCGAGGACATGCTCGACTCCATGGGTCAGCTCTTTGGTCCGGTCAAGGGCGGGCTGGGTTACTCGGTCATCATCGTGGGCTTCATTTTGGGTGCCATCACGGGCACGGTGGCCGGGCAGGTGATCGCCATGGCCATGATCTCGCTGCCAGTCATGATTCGCTACGGCTACGACATGCGTTACGCCACCGGCGTGTTGGCGGCCTCGGGCACCATCACGCAGTTGGTCCCCCCCTCGCTGGTGCTGGTCGTCATGGCCGATCAGTTGGGTCAGTCGGTGGGCGACATGTACAAAGGGGCCTGGGGTCCCTCGATCTTGCAGATCATTTTGTTTGCCATCTACACCTTCATTCTGACCCGCATCCGTCCCAACGCCTTGCCCGGCGTGCCCCCCGAGGCGCGCACCCTCCAGGGCTGGACCTTGTGGGCCAAGTGCCTGCGCGGGATCATCCCTTCGGCGGTGCTTATTTTTGCCGTGCTCGGCAGCATGGGCGGCTTGCCCGGCATCAACACCGCCATCGCCACCCCGACCGAGGCCGGTGCCATGGGGGCCTTTGGTGCCTTTGTGCTGGCGGCCATGCACAAGCGCCTGAGCTGGCCCCTGGTTCGCGAGGCCATGGCGGGCACGATGCGCATCACCGCCATGGTGGTGTTCATCCTGATCGGCTCACGCGTGTTCTCGCTGGTCTTTCAAGGGGTGGATGGCGGTCGTTGGATCGAGCACATGCTCAGCGATTTGCCAGGCGGTCAGGTGGGTTTCCTGCTGGTCGTCAACATCTTCATCTTCTTTTTGGCCTTTTTCCTCGACTTCTTCGAGATCGCCTTCATCATCCTGCCCCTGCTGGGGCCAGTGGCTGAAAAGATGGGCATCGATTTGGTGTGGTTCGGCGTGCTGCTGTGTGTCAACATGCAGACCAGTTTCATGCACCCGCCATTTGGTTTCGCGCTCTTTTATTTGCGGGGCATCTCCGACAGCCTGTTCAAGTCTGGCGCTTTGACGCAAAAAATCGAATCGCGCGACATTTACCTCGGGTCCATCCCTTGGGTGATTTTGCAATTGATCCTGGTGGTGATCGTGATTTTTGTGCCCCAGTCGGTCATGATGTTCCTGGACAAGGCCCCCAAGGTCGATCTGGATCAGGTGCAAATCGAATTGCCCGATCAGGACACCCCATCCGAAAACGCCGAGGACGCGAACGCCAACCTCAACGAACTGCTCAAGGCGCCCCCCGAACCGGCGTCCAACAAGCCGTGACCACTGCGGTCGAAGGGCCGGCCTTCTCCTGGGCGGCCCGATGGGTGGCCCTGTTTGCCGTCGTGGCCGTCGTTTGGCAGGCCCATGGCGCTTGGCGCCAGACGGGTGAATGGCCCGATGGCCCTTCTCTGACCCTGTTTGGACTGGGGGGCCTGGGGCTCTTGTATGGTTTGGGCCACATCTGGCGCACCCGCACCCAGGTGGACGAGACGCACATCCGTCAAACCGGATGGTCGCACCAGGAGGTGGAGATCGCCCGGCTCACGCAGGTCAAGCTGATCTACATCCCCTACCTGAGTTGGCTGGTGTCTCCCCGCCTGGTCGTGCGTGCCGGGGGTTTGCGTTCTTGGGTTTTTCATGCCGCAGACCGGGCCGTGTTGCAACGCTTTTGGCTATTGGCCCATCGGTCTCAGCTGCCGCCCGATCCGGCCACGCCACCGTCAGCCCCGTGAAATCCAGCCGGTCTGGCCTTTGTTACAATTCATCCATGCGCGAAACCCTGAACATGGTTCTGTTTCAGGCCCCCTCTGACGTGGGCTGGGTGTCTTCGCGCGCCATTAAAACCACGACCACCCTGGGCTGAACGGCTCTGGTTCGTCGTGCGCCCTTCCGGCCAGACGAGCCGGAACCAGACAGTCGGCGTGGCACTGTTGAACTCGAAAGGGCGTTGAAATGAGCAAGTTGGTTGGATTGGTGGGCTGGCGCGGCATGGTCGGCTCGGTACTGATGGATCGCATGGTCCAAGAGGGCGACTTTGACCTGATCGAGCCGCTTTTTTTCTCGACCTCCAATGCGGGCGGTGCGGCACCGGCCCAAGCCAAAAACGAAACCCGGCTCCAAGATGCCAACGACATCGCGGCCCTGTCGCGTTGTGAGATCGTCATCACCTGCCAGGGCGGTGACTACACCAAAGAGGTCTATCCCCAGCTGCGCGCCGCCGGCTGGAAAGGGCATTGGATCGATGCCGCCTCGACCCTGCGCATGGCCGATCATGCCGTCATCATCCTGGACCCCGTCAACCGGTCCGTCATCGATCAGGCCTTGGCCAAGGGGGGGCGCGACTGGATCGGTGGCAATTGCACCGTCAGCCTGATGCTCATGGCCATGGGGGGATTGTTCCAGCACAAGTTGGTCGAATGGGTCAGCGCCATGACCTACCAGGCCGCTTCAGGCGCCGGGGCGCAGAACATGCGCGAGCTCTTGCAGCAGATGGGTGCCCTGCACGATGCCGTCAAGGGTGAGTTGGCCGATCCCGCCAGCGCCATCCTGGACATCGACCGCAAGGTGTCGGCCACCATGCGCTCGTCGGCCTTTCCCACCCAAAATTTCCGCAACACCGCTTTGGCGGGCAGTTTGATCCCCTGGATCGACGTGCCGGTCGAGCACGGTCAGAGCAAAGAGGAGTGGAAGGGTGGTTCCGAGTGCAACAAGATCCTCGGCAACCCCCCGTTCCGCTCGGCCGGCTCGATTCCCATCGATGGCCTGTGCGTGCGCATCGGCGCCATGCGCTGCCACTCCCAAGGGTTGACCGTTAAGCTCAAGAAGAATGTGCCGCTCGACGAGGTCCACGACATCCTGGCCCAGGCCAATGACTGGGTCAAGGTGGTGCCCAACGAGCGCGAGATCACCGAGCGTGAACTCACCCCCGCCGCCGTCACCGGCACCCTGACCGTGCCCGTGGGGCGCTTGCACAAATTGGCCATGGGCGACGACTTTTTGGGGGCCTTCACGGTGGGCGATCAGTTGCTCTGGGGGGCTGCCGAACCCTTGCGTCGCATGCTGCGCATTTTGCTCTGAGGACCCTTCGCAGGCGGTCCTCACATCCGGTCATGCATCCTCCTTTGCGCCTTCGACAAACCGTTGGGGCCACCTGGTTGAGCGTCTCGCTCCTGGGGGGGTCTGCCCTGGCTTTGACTCTGGGCGAGCCGCGCGTGCTGACCCACACCGCTTCGCAGTGGGTGGTGGAAGTGCCTGTGGGCGATTTGGGTCGCACCCGACCCGATCAGATCCAGGTGCGTTTGGCCCCTCGGCCTTCATGGCAGGCAGCGGGTTTGGCCTATGTCGAACCCGATGCCGTCCGCATCGGTCCACCCTCCGAGACCGGCGTGGTCCGCATCGAGTTGAACGCACCTGGTGGGTTCTTGGGTCTGTTGCTCGAGTTGCAGTGGCCCCGAGGCCGTTTGCAGCGTGAATTGGGTTTGCTTTTGGATCCATCGACGTCGGTTTGGGTGCCGCGCATGGGTGTGCCCGCCCAGGTGTGGATTCAGTCTGGTGACACCGCCAGCCAAGTGGTGGCCGATTACCTGGATGCCTCGGGACGCATGGCGCAGGGCCTGATGGCCTTGCAAGCGGCCAACCCTGAAGCCTTCGTGGGGGGCAACGTCAATCGCTTGCGAGCCGGCGCCGTGCTCAAGCTCCCCTCGCGCGAGGCGATCCAGGCCATCGACCCGCAGCAGGCCTCCGAACGGCTGGCGGAGCAGATCGAAGAGTTCGCCCAGTACCGGGCCGAAATCGCGGCCCAGACCGAGGGGTCGGCCCCCGCCGATGCCGCTCAGGTGGCCACCGGCAAGGTGCAGCCCGCCCAACGAGACAAGGGCGATCCCCCCACGGACCGCTTGACCCTGTCGGCCCCCGGCGGCGATGCCGGCAGCGAGCGCATCGCCCAGCAGCGACAGGCCCAGCAAACGGCCGATCGTGCCGCCGAATTGAATCGAAACATCCAGGAACTCAATCGCCTGGCCCAGTCCGATGGGCCAGGTCTGCCGGCGCCGGTGGCGCCGCCCAACCCATCCCCAGCGATCGAGCAAATGGCGGCCCATCCCCTGACCCCCTGGGCGGCGCTGGGTTTGGTGGTGCTGCTGATGGGCTGGGTGATCTGGCGTGTCATGCGCAAACCGTCGACCCCGACACGGGCGATGGCCCTCGATGAAGCGGTGACCCCCCTGCGGGTGGATTTTGACTTGAACTTGCCGCGGGTCGAGGAATTGCCCCCCTTGCCCGCTGAGCTCTTGCGGCCCCCGACCCCGGCGGCCCGTGCAGCGGCCCCATCCGCGTCACCGGTCGGCCCTTCGCTCGGCGCCGATCCGATGGCAGGCTTGTCCCTGGACCTGCCCCAGGTGGGCCCCAGCGCTGCTGTGCCGGCCGCTTTGCCCACGGAGCCATGGGCGTTGCGTTTGGCGCTGGCACAGGCGCTGTGGACGCAAGGCCTGACCCAAACCGCTCTGGTGTTGGCCCGCGAGGTCGCGGCCCAGGCCCCGGCGGACGTGGCACAAAGCGCCCGCGCCTGGCTCGACGAGCGCGCCTGATCGCCATGCGCATCGCTTTGGGCGTCAGTTACCACGGCACGCCGTACAACGGCTGGCAGAGCCAGCCCTCGGGACACACCATCCAAGATCACCTCGAGTCGGCCTTGTCGACCTTCGCCGATCAAACCATTTCCACCCTGTGTGCCGGGCGCACCGACGCCGGTGTGCACGGCCTGATGCAGGTGGTGCACTTTGACACGCCAGTGGTGCGCGACGAGTTTTCATGGGTGCGCGGGCCCAACAGTTTTTTGCCACGTGACATCGCCGTGCAGTGGGCGCGTGGGGTGCCCGATACGTTTCACGCACGCGCCAGCGCCATCTCGCGCCGCTACACCTATGTCTTGCTCGAATCCCCCGTGCGCCCCAGCTTCGAGGCGGGGCGTGTGGGCTGGGTGTTTCGACCCCTCGATGCCCAAGCCCTGCGCCGAGGGGCCGACCACCTCTTGGGTGAGCACGATTTCACCTCGTTTCGCGCCTCGGCTTGCCAGGCCCTGACACCCGTCAAGACCCTGAACCGCATCGACATCGGTCGCCGCGGGGCCTATTGGCGCTTTGACTTTGAGGGCAACGCCTTTTTGCACCACATGATCCGCAACATCATGGGCTGTTTGGTTCTGATCGGACAAGGCTTGCAGCCCCCCGATTGGATGGCCGATGTGCTGGCCGCTCGCGACCGCGACGCCGCCGCCCCGACCTTCGCCCCGGATGGGCTGTATTTCGTCGGACCTCGCTACGCGCCCGACTGGGGACTGCCGGCGCACGTCCCTGGGTATGATGCACTGCCATGAACCCGCCTTTTGTGCCCATCAAGATTTGCGGCCTGACCCGCGAGGTCGACGTCGATGCTGCCGTCGGTCTTGGGGCACAGGCCGTCGGATTTGTGCTCTATCCCCCCAGTCCCCGCGCCATTTCCCCCGAGCGGGCGGCCCATTTGGCCCGCCGTTTGCCCGCCTTTGTCGCGCCCGTGTTGCTGTTTGTCAATGCCACCGCCGATGAGGTCATGCGCGCCTGCGAACAGGTGCCGGGGGCCTGGCTGCAGTTCCATGGCGATGAAAGCCCCGGGTTTTGTGCCGACATGGCCCGTCGCACCGGTTGTCGTTTCCTGCGCGCCGCCCGTATCCCACGCGACGACCCGGCCTCTTTCGACCTCGTAAAATACGCCCAAGACTACCCTTCGGCCCACGCGCTGCTGCTCGACACCCTGGTGCCGGGTTATGGCGGTGGCGGGCAAACGTTCAATTGGTCACTGCTGCCTCCAAGCGTCAACTCTCACCTCGTTTTGTCTGGTGGACTCACACCTGCAAACGTGGCCGATGGCCTGCGTGCCCTGCGGGGTCGCGGCCTGTCGCTGTCCGTTGATGTCAGCTCTGGCGTCGAAGCCGCCAAGGGCATCAAAGACCCCCAAAAAATGCAGGCCTTCATCCAGGCCGTCCGCCAAGCCTGACCGTTTAACCCCCTCGTGCATGGACGCACGAGTTTTTATAAAGCCACCGGCATGAGCACCTACCAGCAACCCGACGCCCAAGGCCACTTTGGCCCCTATGGCGGCTCCTTTGTCAGCGAGACCCTGACCTACGCCATTCAGGAACTCAGCGCGGCCTATGAAAAATACCGGACCGACCCCGAGTTCGTGCGCGAGTTCAAGTACGAATTGGCCCATTTCGTGGGTCGTCCATCGCCGATTTACCATGCCGCACGCATGAGCCGTGAAGTGGGTGGCGCACAGATCTACCTCAAGCGCGAGGACCTCAACCACACCGGCGCACACAAGATCAACAACACCATCGGCCAAGCCATGCTGGCGCGTCGCATGGGCAAGCCACGGGTGATCGCCGAGACCGGGGCCGGTCAACATGGCGTGGCCACCGCGACCATCTGCGCCCGTTACGGCCTGGCGTGCGTGGTTTACATGGGCAGCGAGGACGTCAAGCGCCAAAGCCCCAACGTTTATCGCATGAAACTGTTGGGTGCCACCGTGGTGCCGGTTGAGAGCGGCAGCCGAACCCTGAAGGACGCGCTCAACGAGGCCTTGCGCGATTGGGTCACGAACGTCGAGAACACCTTCTACATCATTGGGACCGTGGCAGGACCGCACCCCTATCCCATGATGGTGCGTGACTTTCAAAGCGTCATCGGCGAGGAGTGCATCGCGCAAATGCCCACCATGCACCAGGGCCGACAACCCGATGCGGTGATCGCCTGCGTTGGCGGGGGCAGCAATGCCATGGGCATCTTTTATCCCTACATCGGTTACCCGGCCACGCGCCTGATCGGGGTCGAAGCCGCTGGCGAGGGACTGGAGAGCGGCAAACACTCGGCCTCCTTGCAACGCGGGGCACCTGGCGTGCTGCACGGCAATCGCACGTACATCCTGCAAGACGCCAATGGCCAGATCACCGAAACCCACAGCGTGAGCGCTGGACTGGACTACCCTGGGGTCGGCCCCGAGCACGCCTACCTCAAGGACATCGGTCGCGCCGAGTACGTGGGCATCACGGATGCCGAAGCTTTGCAGGCCTTCCATTATTTGTGCCGCACCGAAGGCATCATTCCCGCGCTCGAATCGAGCCACGCCGTCGCCCACGCCATGAAACTGGCCGCCACCATGAAGCCCGATCAATCCATCTTGGTCAACCTCTCGGGCCGTGGCGACAAGGACATCGGTACCGTGGCCGACCTGAGCAACGCCGATTTTTACTGCCGACCCAGTTGCCGTGGCCAGTCGGTCAAGGGGGGCAGCGAACAACCCATCCGGATCCAGCCATGAGCCGCATCGAACCCACCCTCCAACGCTTGCAGGCGCAGGGCCGCAAAGCCCTCATCCCCTACATCATGGCCGGTTTCCCCCGGCTTGGCGTGACCCCCGATCTCATGCACGCCATGGTCCAGGCGGGGGCCGACATCATCGAGTTGGGCGTTCCCTTCAGCGACCCCATGGCCGATGGTCCCGTCATCCAGAAGGCCGGCGAGGCCGCCTTGCGCCTGGGTGTGGGCACTGCCGAAGTGCTCGAGATGGTGCGCCAGTTCCGCCAGCGCGACAGCCAGACCCCGGTCGTCCTGATGGGTTATGCCAATCCGGTTGAATGCTACGACTTGCGCCATGGCTCCAACGCTTTTGTGCGCGACGCGGCGGCGGCGGGGGTCGATGGCGTGCTGATTGTCGATTACCCGCCCGAGGAGTGCGTGGACTTTGCGCGCACCCTGCGCGAACACCACATGGACCTGATCTTTTTGCTGGCCCCAACCAGCACCGACGAGCGCATGGCGCAGGTCGCCCAGGTGGCTTCCGGCTATGTGTATTACGTCTCGCTCAAGGGCGTCACCGGGGCCGGTCACCTCGACACCCGTGCGGTCGAAGCCATGCTGCCGCGCATCCGCCAGCACGTCAAAATCCCCGTCGGCGTGGGCTTTGGCATCCGCGATGCCGCCACCGCCCAAACCGTGGGCAGGGTGGCCGATGCCGTGGTCATCGGCAGCCGCATCATCCAGATCTTGGAAGAAGCGCCGCCAGGCCAGGAAGGCGCTCGGGTGGGCCAATTCCTGGCCGACATCAAGCAGGTGCTTTGATCACTTGGTAATTGGGGTCAGGTAATTGGGGTCAGACCCCAATTTCTCCCCGGCCCTTCCCCAAGGAGGCAAGGAAATTGGGGTCTGACCCCAATTACCCCCATTACCCTGACTCCAATGCCCCGGCCCTGCCCCAAGGAGGCAAGAAAAAAGGGACCGAAGTCCCTTTTTTCTTGCGTGGCGTCGTTCGGTCAGGTCATGACGTGAAGGGCATGGCCAACTGCGTCAAGTCCTTTCGGGTTTCGACCAGGATCAGCGGGCCTTCGTCGACCACCACCAGGGGGGGACGCTCACGAGGGACATGGATGGGTTTGGGTTCGGCGGCAATCGCGGCTTGCACCTCGGCCACCCGCGCTGGGTCCGACTGCACCCACTCCATTTGAGCCGCCTGGGCCACCGTTTGCAGCGTGGCCACCGGCAACTCATAGGGCTGAACCCTGGGCAGGGGCGCACGAACTTGAGGGTCCGCTGCAACGCTTGGTGCCGACGCGGCCGTGGCTGGGGTGGGGGTGGCTGCAGCGGCGGCGTCAGCTTCTGACCCCTCGGTGCTGGGATCACGCCCAGGACGATCGCCTCGGCGGTCGCGGCCATAACGGTCGCGGGTGCGGCGTTCGCGGCGCTCGCCTTCTGCAGCGATGGTGTTGCCCTCGGGCATCGGTTGGACGTTTGACTCGCTGGCGGCGGTGTCGGCTGTGTTGACCGCGGCCGTCGGTGCGGCATCGCGGGCGGGACGCTCACCGCGCGGGGCGCGCTCACGACGGCCTTCACCACGGCCCTCACCGCGTTCGCGACGGCCCTCGCCGCGCTCGCGACGGGTGTCTTGTCCTTGGGTCTCGGTCACGCCGTCAGCGGTGGCCTCGGCGAGCGGGGCCTGCACCTGGGGCTCGCGCGTCGGGCGCTGACCGCGTTCACCGCGTTCGGCCCGTGGCGGGCGCTCCGCGCGGCCTTCGAGGGCGCGTTCGCCGCGCTCTGCGCCGCGTTCACCATTGCGTTCCGCGCGCTCGGGACGGTCTGATCCGCGCTCGCCACGGCGTCCGCCTCGGCGACCACCCGTGCGGGGATCGCGCTTGTCGTCCTTCGGGGCGGTGCCGGCCGCTGCGGGGGTGGTGGCGGCAGGCGCGGGTGTCTGGGGCGTGGGCTTGCTGCCCCCAAACAAACCTTTGAACCAGCCCAAGAAGCCACTAGAGGCGGGTTGCTGAATCGCCACCGGTGCGGGGGCTGGCGTCGCCACTGGCTTGGTCGCCACGGGTTTGGGTTCGACGATGGGCGCTGGGGCGTCGGGCAAGACGCCTTTGATCACCGGGGTTTGCTTGTTGGTCGGCTCTTGTGAGCGGCGCGTCACGGCGGTCGGGTCCTCGAACTCTTCGGCCATTTTGTAGCTGGCCTCGATCCGATCCAAGCGTGGGTCGTCATGCTTGAGGCGCTCGAGCTTGTAATTGGGCGTCTCCAACGACTTGTTGGGAACCAGCAGCACGCTGATGCGCTGCTTGATTTCGATCTTGGCGATTTCGGTGCGCTTTTCATTCAGCAGGAAAGAGGCCACTTCGACCGGCACCTGGGCATGGACGGCTGCGGTGTTGTCTTTGTTGGCCTCTTCCTGAATGATGCGCAAAATTTGCAGGGCCGAGCTTTCGGTGTCGCGCACGTGGCCCGAACCACCGCAACGGGGGCAGGGGATGGAAGCGCCTTCGGACAGGGCCGGGCGCAGGCGCTGACGGCTCATTTCCATCAGGCCAAATTTGCTGATCGAACCAAATTGGACGCGTGCGCGGTCCTGACGCAAGGCGTCGCGCAAGCGGTTTTCCACCTCGCGCCGGTTGCGGCTCTCTTCCATGTCGATGAAGTCGATCACGATCAGGCCGCCCAAGTCGCGCAGACGCATCTGGCGAGCCACCTCGTCGGCGGCTTCCAGGTTCGTGCGGGTCGCCGTTTCTTCGATGTCGCCGCCCTTGATGGCGCGCGCCGAGTTGACGTCCACCGACACCAGGGCTTCGGTGTGGTCGATCACGATCGCACCGCCCGAGGGCAGGTTGACCGTTCGGGCATAAGCCGATTCGATCTGGTGCTCGATCTGAAAGCGCGAAAACAGCGGTGTGTCGTCGCGGTAGCGTTTGACGCGGGCGGCGAACTCGGGCATGACGTGCGACATGAACTGCTGGGCTTGTTCATAGATGTCGTCGGTGTCGATCAAAATATCGCCGATGTCGCCATTGAAATAGTCGCGAATGGCGCGGATCACCAGGCTCGATTCCTGGTAAATCAGGAACGCCCCTTTGCCGGCCTGCGCGGCGCCGTCGATGGCCCCCCAGAGTTTGAGCAGGTAATTCAGGTCCCACTGCAATTCGGGGGCGCTGCGACCGATGCCGGCAGTGCGAGCGATGATGGACATGCCGTTGGGGTATTCCAACTGATCCATGGCCTCTTTGAGCTCGTTGCGGTCTTCACCCTCAATGCGACGGCTCACGCCCCCGCCACGTGGGTTGTTGGGCATGAGCACCACGTAGCGGCCGGCCAGACTGATGAAGGTGGTCAGCGCCGCGCCTTTGTTGCCGCGCTCCTCTTTCTCCACCTGAACCAGCAACTCCTGCCCCTCCTTGATCACATCCTGGATGCGGGCTTGGCTGGGGGACACGCCGGGGGCAAAGTACTGTTTGGAGATTTCTTTGAAAGGCAAGAAACCGTGGCGCTCTTCGCCATAGTCGACAAAGCAGGCCTCCAGAGATGGCTCGACGCGCGTCACCACCGCCTTGTAGATGTTGCCTTTGCGCTGTTCGCGCCCTTCAATCTCAATTTCGTAGTCGAGCAGTTTTTGCCCATCGACAATCGCCAGCCGGCGTTCTTCCGCCTGTGTGGCGTTGATCAGCATCCGTTTCATGATGCGTTCCTTTGTTCAAAACATCACAGCTCCGCCAGGGGAGCACAGGTGCCCAAGGCGTCGATGGTTGAACAGTCGGGGAATGCCGCGTCAGCAGCCGGGCGTCAAAGACGGCGGCGGTGCGTGGGGGGGTGGATGGGGGCGAGCCGATGCAGGGTCAGGCCCTGGCGCAAACGCCAGTTGGGCCGTGGGGTGCAGGTGAGGGTGCGCGGGCGCACGGACGCGGGGCTTTGAGCCGGCCAGAGCCAGTTCAAAAAAGCCAGTATCCACATTCCGAGCACCCACATGCCGTTTTTCTCGCTTGAGATCCGTCACCAGCTAAAAAGGGCTGGTGAACCAAGTATTCCGATTTGTGTTCAAACATCGATTCCGACCGAACCCGCGATGGTTGCCCGTTTGTCACGGCAACCCCACATGCGGGATTTGGGGGCATCGACCTCGCAGCGGGGCATCGTTCATGCTCTAATCTGTTTTTATTTCAAGCACTTGGATGCCATCGCTGGTGAAAGACATTATAGAGCCAGAACCGACCGGGCGTGCCCAACAGGTTCAGTCACTCAGGGTAGACCCCGAGTCGGCGGGGCAGCGCCTGGATAATTTTTTGCTGCGCCACCTCAAAGGCGCTCCCAAAACGCTGATCTACCGCATCATCCGCTCGGGCGAGGTGCGCCTGAACAAAGGCCGCGCCAGCGCCGACACCCGTGTCCACGATGGGGACCTGATCCGTGTGCCCCCACTTCGCCTGAGTTCCCCCAAAACCGAGGCGCCAGCGGCACCGGCACGGGATTTCCCGGTGTTGTTTGAAGACGACAACCTGCTGGCCATCGACAAGCCCGCTGGCGTCGCCGTGCATGGCGGCAGTGGCGTGAGCTTTGGCGTGATCGAGCAGTTGCGGCGGGCCCGTCCATCGGCGCGCATGCTGGAGTTGGTTCACCGACTCGATCGCGACACCAGTGGCGTGCTGTTGGTGGCCAAAAAGCGCAGCGCCCTCAAGCACCTGCAAGACCAGTTTCGGGAACGTGAGACGGGCAAGACCTATCTGGCCCTGGTGCAAGGGCAGTGGCCTTCCAATCGCAAGGTGATCGACCTGCCGCTGGAAAAATTTGTGCTGGCCAAAGGCGAGGCCGAGGGGGAGCGTCGGGTGCGGGTGGTCGCCCGGGATGACCCCAACGGCATGCGCGCCATCACCTTGGTCAAGGTGGCCAAATGGGTGGGGTCTTGCACCTTGCTGGAAGTCACCATCAAAACCGGGCGCACGCACCAGATCCGGGTGCACCTGGCCAGTTTGGGGCACCCCATCGTTGGCGACGATAAATACGGCGATTTTGACGCCAACCGCGCGTGGCAAAAGCAAGGCCTCAAACGCATGTTCCTGCACGCCTGGCGCCTGCAATTTCGCCATCCCGTCAGTGGGGAGGGCGTGCGCCTGTCGAGCGAATTGCCGCCGGAACTGCAACAATTCGTGAACACCCTACAGCCGCCCGGAGACCCCCATGCGTCGCTTTGACCTGATCGCATTCGATTGGGATGGCACCCTTTTTGACAGCACCGCCATCATCACCCGCTGCATTCAGTTGGCGGTGCGAGATGTCGGCGGCACAGTGCCATCGGCGCAGGATGCGGCCTACGTGATCGGCATGGCCCTCATGCCAGCCCTGGCGCACGCCGCGCCCGATGTCCCACCCGAAAAATATCCCTTGCTCAATGCGCGTTACCGCCACCACTACACCCAGCACCAGGACGACCTGAGCCTCTTTGATGGGGTGCTTGATCTGTTGCACGAGTTGCGTCAGCGCCAGCACCTGCTCACGGTGGCCACCGGCAAAAGCCGAGCCGGGCTCGACCACGTGCTCGCCAGCACCGCCTTGCACCAGGTCTTTGACGCCTCGCGCACCGCGGACGAGACGGCCGGCAAACCCAACCCCAAGATGCTGCATGAACTGATGGCCGAGTTTGACATCGACCCCGAGCGCACCCTGATGATTGGGGACACCACCCACGACCTGGAAATGGCGCACCACGCCGGTTGCGCCAGCGTCGGCGTGAGCTATGGGGCCCACGAGCCCGACGCTTTCGCTCGCTGGACCCCTTTGTTCATTGCGCACTCGGTGGCCGAGCTGCGTCAGTGGTTGCTGCAGCATGGCTGAACCCCTGATTCCCTTGTGCAACAGCCGCGATCTGGTCGATGGCGGGTTGGGGGTGCCTTTTGACGTGGTCTACGCCGGGCAGACCTGCCGGGCCTTTGCCATACGGCATCAGGGCCAGGCTCGGGCGTATCTGAACCGTTGCTCACACGTGGCCATGGAGCTCGATTTCCAGCCCAACCGGTTTTTTGACGACAGCAGAACCCACCTCATCTGCGCCACCCACGGCGCGACTTACGACCCCGCCACCGGCCGCTGCCTGGGGGGGCCGGGGCGAGGTGGGCTGATCCCCATCGCGCTCACCGAGCGCGATGGGGTCATCCACTGGCATACTGCCCACAACCTCCAACCCGTTGAATTTTGACCCCGACATGAACGATCAAGCCCCCCCCGAGCGTTGGGAACGTGACACCCTGCAGCAGATCCTGCAAAACCAATGGACCGAGCAACGTTCGGCTCGCCGCTGGAAAACTTTTTTTCGTCTGGCCTGGTTGCTGCTGATCGCCGTCGCCCTCTACATCGGCCTGCAACGCACCAGCGTCAGCACCGACCTGAGCCTGCCACACACGGCCCTGATCAGCATCCGGGGCGAAATCGGTTCGGGCGCCGAGACCGACGCCGAGGACGTGCTGGATTCTTTGCGCGAGGCTTTCGACGACGAGGGGGCCAAAGCCATCGTCTTGCGCATCAACTCACCCGGCGGCAGCCCGGTGCATGCGGGCATGATCAACGATGAAATCCGCCGCCTCAAGGCCAAGCACCAAAAACCGGTGTACGCGGTGGTGGAAGACTCTTGCGCGTCGGCCGCTTACTACATCGCCGTGGCGGCCGACCAGATTTATGTCGACAAGGCCAGCATCGTGGGCAGCATCGGCGTGCTCATGGACGGCTTTGGGTTCACCGGCCTGATGGACAAGCTGGGCATTGAGCGACGCCTGCTCACCGCAGGCGAAAACAAGGGCTTGCTGGATCCCTTCAGTCCCCTGAACAAAGCCCAGCGGGCCCATGCCCAGAACATGCTTGAGCACATTCACCGTCAGTTCATCGCCGTGGTGCGCGAAGGGCGCGGCGATCGCTTGAAAGAAACCCCTGAGATGTTCAGTGGCCTGTTTTGGACCGGTGAACAGGCCGTCAAGATGGGCCTGGCCGATGAACTCTCCAACTTGAGCGCCGTGGCGCGCGACGTGGTTCAGGCCGAGGACATCATCGACTACACCCGCCGTGAAAACGTCGCCGAACGACTGGCCAAGCGCTTTGGCGCCGCCGTCGGCGAGGGCGCGATCCAAGCCCTGCGCTCAGTGACCTCGGTGCGCTGAGCACTGATCCTTCAGGGGCCGATCGCATAAACCGCCGGCATGTCTGGGCTGGGCGGCAGGGGGTCTAGACGCCATTGCGCCACCGTCAGGGTGCGCACCGACTGTTCGGGCAAAGTCAGCCCGCTGGCCACGCACAGCCGGGTGCTGTCCTTCAGACCCTGGATCAGTGCCGTCAACATGGCGGCATTGCGATATGGGGTTTCGATCCACATTTGCGTTTGCCCGGTTTTCAGGGCCAGTTGCTCCAGTTGCTTCAAGCGCGCCTGGCGCTGCGACGCATCCTGGGGCAGATAGCCCACAAAGGCGAAGTGTTGGCCATTGAGGCCACTGGCCGCCAGCGCCAGCAGCAGCGACACCGGCCCGACCAACGGCACCACGGGCACCCCGAGCGCGTGCGCCGCCCGAACCACCGAGGCGCCCGGGTCGGCCACGGCGGGCATGCCTGCCTCGCTGACCAAGCCCACGTCATGCCCTTGCAAGGCCGCGCTGAGCATGGGCCTGGCATCGAGCTGACCGTGGTGATCGCCGTGTTTGTGCACGGCGCGCGGCAACTCGCTGATCGCCATTGAGGCAAGGGGGCAGGGCAAGGCGTAGAGGGTGTCGACCCGCTTCAGAAAGGCGCGCAAAGTCTTGGCGTTCTCGGCCACCCAGTGCGTCAAGCGGGCCGCCGTGCGCAGCGTCGATGCGGGCAAGACATCCGACAACGGGGTGGCATCGGACACGCCAAAATCGAGCGGCGTGGGGACCAAATACAGGGTGCCTTTGCGCATCACAACAAGGGCAGGCCGGCCCGGCGCAGCAGTTGACAGGTGCGGATCAGCGGCAGGCCCACCAGCGCGGTCGGGTCGTCGTTGTCGATGGCGTCGAGCAAAGCGATGCCCAAGCCTTCGCTTTTGGCGCTGCCGGCGCAGTCGTAGGGTTGCTCGGCCCGCAAATAGGTTTCGATGGCCTCATCGCTCAGGGGCCTGAAGCGCACCCGGACCTCGGCCAGGTCGCTGGCCTCGAACCCCCGGTCCAAGCAGACCACGCTCAAGGCGGTTTGAAACACCACCACCTGCCCGCGCATGCGCCTGAGCTGGGCCACGGCGCGCGCGTGGGTGCCGGGTTTGCCCAACGGTTCGCCGTTCAAGTCGGCGACCTGGTCCGACCCGATCACCACCGCCTGCGGGTGGCGTTGCGCGACCGCCCGGGCTTTGGCCAGCGCCAGTCGCCGGGCCAAATCGGCCGGGGCCTCGCCCGCCATGGGGGTTTCATCGACCTCGGGGCTGTCGACCTGAAAGGGCAGCCCCAGGCGTTGCAACAACTCGCGCCGATAGCGCGAGGTCGAGCCCAACACCAGGGGGCGGGGCAAAGGGGGATTGAAACCGGTCATGCCCCAATTCTCTTACACTGCGGGCATGAAAAAGACTTGGGACCCCATGCGACTGGATGTCCGGGCCTTCGCCCGTGAGTCCGCCACCCTCCATGGCGTCGTCGCGCTGGCCGACATGCCGCGCCTGGCGGCCGAACAGAGCGCCGCGCCAGAGGGGGCCGGGGCCGAGGTGAGTTGGACCTTGACCGGGCAGACCAAAGACCTGCGCGGGGGCGCCCACCAGACCTGGTTGCAGGTGCAAGCCCAGGCCCATCTGGGCATGGTTTGCCAGCGTTGTCTGAACGACATGACCCAGCCTTTGACGGTCGATCGGGCGTTTCGTTTCGTCTCCACCGAACAAGTCGCCGACGCCGAAGACGACCAGTCCGAAGAGGACCTGCTGGTCGCCAGCACCGCTTTTGACGCCATGACCTTGATCGAGGACGAACTCATCCTGGCCCTGCCCCTGGTGCCTCGCCACGACGATTGCCAGCCCCCCGCTTGAGGATCGCCCTGGCCCTGGCGGCCAAAATCGGCTATACTAGAGGGCTTAGTGCGCACAGCGAGCCCAGTGTCGTGAACTTGTTTTCTGTGTGCCCCACCCAACACCTTTTCACGACCAGGAGCCCATCATGGCCGTTCAGCAAAACAAAAAATCGCCCTCCAAGCGCGGCATGCACCGCTCGCACAACGCCCTGGGCGTGCCCGGCCTCGCCGTCGAACCCAACACCGGCGAGACCCACCTGCGTCACCACATCAGCCCGAACGGCTTCTACCGTGGTCGCAAGGTCCTCAAGACCAAAAACGAAGCCTGATCGTTTGTTCCCCCTTGGGCCCGTGTCACCCTGTGCCGCGGGCCTTTATCTTGATGACGGGTTCTCCGCCATTGCCCCCCACCCCACCACCCATCGCCCATGATCACGATTTCGGTTGATGTCATGGGTGGCGACCACGGACCGGCGGTGACGCTGGCGGCCTGCCGCCAGTTCCTTGACCAGCACCCCGACGCCCACCTGTTGCTGGTGGGGCTGCCTTCTGCGCGCCCCCCGCAGGCCCTGGCGCGCAGCACCTGGATCGACGCCTCCGAGGTCGTCGCCATGGATGACCCGGTCGAGGTGGCCTTGCGCCGCAAGCGCGACTCCTCCATGCGGCGAGCGATCGAGCAGGTCAAAGACGGCCTGGCCCACGCCGCCGTCTCGGCCGGTAACACGGGTGCGCTGATGGCGATTGCCCGCTATGTCCTGAAAACCCTGGACGGCATTGACCGCCCCGCCATCGCCGGGCAATTTCCCAATGCCTTGGGCACCGCCACCACCATGCTCGACATGGGGGCCAACGTCGATTGCACGCCCGAGCACCTGTTGCAGTTCGCCGTCATGGGGTCGGCACTTGTGTCCGTGCTCCAAGACCGATCTGAGCCCAGCGTGGGCTTGCTCAACATCGGCGAAGAGGTCATTAAAGGCAACGAAATCATCAAAAAAACAGCGGAATTGCTCCGAACTGCTGCTAAAAACGGCGATTTAAATTTTTACGGCAATGTCGAAGGCAACGACATTTTCAAGGGAACGGTCGACATCGTGGTGTGCGACGGTTTTGTGGGCAATGTGGCCCTGAAAGCCAGCGAGGGTTTGGCTGGAATGGTATCTTCTTTTCTTAAAGAGGGCTTTAAATCGAGCATTTGGGGTTATGTTGCTGCCATTTTTGCTTATCCAGTCTTAAAGCGCTTCAAAAACAAGGTCGATCATCGCCGCTACAACGGTGCCGCTTTATTGGGTTTGCGTGGCTTGGTCTTCAAGAGCCATGGCTCGGCCGACGCGTTCGCCTTTGAGCGGGCCCTGTCGCGGGCGTATGATGCGTCCCATCACCAATTGATGCAAAAAGTACAAGCCCGAATCGCCCATGCGGCCCCCTTGTTGGCGGCCATGGGGGGCGAGCCCGAGACCACCCACCGCACATGAACCCGATCCGTTCCCGCCTGCTTGGCACGGGCAGTTACCTGCCCCCCCATCGCCTGACCAACGCCGACTTGGTCGCCCAACTGGCGCGCGATGGCGTCGAGACCTCGGACGACTGGATCGTCGAGCGCACCGGCATCCGGGCCCGCCATTTCGTCGATCCGGGTGTCGCCACCTCTGATCTGGCCTTGCAGGCCAGCTTGCATGCCTTGCAGGCGGCACAACTGGGCCCCCAGGACATCGACCTGATCATCGTGGCCACATCGACCCCCGACATGGTGTTTCCGTCGACCGCCTGCATCTTGCAGCACAAACTGTCGCAAACCAGCCCCGAGGCGAAAGGCATTTTGGGCGTGCCCGCGTTCGATGTCCAAGCGGTTTGTGCCGGCTTCATCTACGCCTTGGGCGTGGCCGATGCCATGTTGCGTGCGGGCACTGCCCGCCGCGCCTTGGTGGTGGGTGCCGAGGTGTTTTCCCGACTGCTCGATTTTTCCGACCGCACCACCTGCGTGCTGTTTGGCGATGGTGCCGGGGCCGTGGTGCTCGAAGCCGGCGATCAGCCCGCCGGCATTTTGGCCACCGAACTGCGCGCCGATGGGCGACATGTTGACATCTTGTGCGTGCCCGGTCATGTTCAAAACGGCAGCATATTGGGCGACCCGGTCTTGAAAATGGAAGGTCAGGCGGTGTTCAAGCTGGCCGTTGGCGTGCTGGAAGAGGCCGCCCTGTCCGTGCTGGCCAAGGCGGGCTTGCAAAAGACCGACATCGACTGGCTGGTGCCCCATCAGGCCAACATCCGGATCATTCAGAGCACCGCCCGCAAACTGGGGCTGCCCATGGACAAGGTGGTGCTGACCGTGCAAGACCACGGCAACACCTCGGCGGCCTCGATCCCGCTCGCGCTCGACACCGCCGTTCGCCAGGGGCAGATCGTGCGTGGCCAGCGCCTCATGCTTGAAGGCGTGGGCGGCGGTTTCACTTGGGGCGCAGCCCTGGTCCAGTATTAAAGACAGAACGACACCATGACCGCATTCGCTTTTGTATTTCCAGGACAAGGCTCGCAATCGGTGGGCATGCTCGATGCCTGGGGCGACCACCCCGTGGTGCGTGACACCCTGACCGAAGCCAGCCAGGCCCTGGGTGAAGACTTGGGCGCGCTCATCGCTCAAGGTCCCAAAGAAGCCCTGGCCCTGACCACCAACACCCAACCCGTCATGCTGGTGGCGGCCATCGCCGCCTGGCGTGTTTGGCAGGCCGAAGTCGGTGTCATGCCGCTGGCCTTGGCCGGTCATTCCCTGGGGGAATACTCGGCCCTGGTGGCCAGTGGCGTGCTGACTTTGCAACAGGCGGTGCCGCTGGTTCGGCTGCGGGCCCAGGCCATGCAAGAAGCCGTGCCCGTTGGGCAGGGCGCCATGGCAGCGATCTTGGGTTTGCAAGCCCAGCAGGTCGTGCAGGGTTGCGCAGAGGTGGTGGCCGAACTGGGGCCAGATCAAACGGTTTCGGCCGCCAATTTCAACGACCCGGGTCAGACCGTGATCGCGGGCACCAAGGCCGGGGTGGACAAGGCCTGCGAGGCCCTCAAGGCCATGGGGGCCAAGCGTGCCTTGCCCCTGCCGGTGTCGGCCCCCTTTCATTGCAGCCTGATGAAACCGGCCGCCGAGCGTTTGCGTGAGCGACTGGCCCAGGTGCAGTTCCAGCCGCCCAAAATCCCCGTGGTCAACAACATCGACGTCGCCGCCCCCGAGATGGCCGACGCGATCCGCGACGCTTTGTACCGCCAAGCCTTTGGCCCGGTGCGCTGGGTTGAGTGCATTGCCGCGCTCAAGGCGCGCGGGGCCACCCACATCATCGAATGCGGCCCTGGCAAGGTGCTGGCCGGCATGGTCAAGCGCATCGACCCGGACCTGCAAAGTGGCGCTGTGTTCGATCCCACCACCTTGGCCGAAGTTCGCGCCACCCTCGGAGCCTGATCGTCATGACCTCGACCACCTCCCCTCAAATCGCCCTTGTCACTGGTGCCAGCCGCGGCATTGGTGCCGCCATTGCCGACGAGTTGGCGCGATTGGGCTTTTTTGTCGTCGGCACCGCCACCACCGAAGCTGGGGCAGCGGCCATCGGTCAAAGCCTGTCCAGCGTGGGCCGTGGTCAGGGCGTGGCCCTGAATGTGACCGACGCCCAGGCCTGTGACGCGTTGATCGATCGCATCGTCAAAGAACACGGCGGCTTGCACGTGCTGGTCAACAACGCGGGCATCACCCGCGACATGTTGGCCATGCGTCTGAAAGACGAGGACTTTGACGCCGTCATTGACACCAACTTGCGCGCCGTGTTTCGCCTGTGCCGCGCCGTCACCCGCCCCATGATGAAGCAGCGCATGGGGCGCATCATCAACATCACCAGCGTGGTGGGCGCCATGGGCAACCCGGGGCAGGCCAATTACGCCGCCTCCAAAGCAGGGGTGGCGGGCATGACCCGCGCCTTGGCCAAAGAATTGGGCAGTCGTGGCATCACCGTCAACTGCGTGGCCCCTGGCTTCATCGAGACCGACATGACCGCCGCTTTGCCTGAAGCCCAGCAGCAGGCCCTGCTTGCCCAAATCCCCCTCGGGCATTTGGGCAAGCCAGCCGACATTGCCGCCGTGGTGGCGTTTTTGGCGGGTCCTGGCGCGGCTTACGTCACCGGACAGGAGTGGCATGTCAACGGTGGCATGGCCATGGTCTGAAAGCGGGCCTGATCGAGATTCACCGCCTTTTTCCAAACCCGCCGTCCCGACAGGGTAAAATGTCGGACATCATTTTTACAACCCTTTGAGGGAACCATGAGCGATATCGAATCACGTGTCAAAAAAATCATTGCCGAACAACTCGGCGTGGAAGAGTCACAAGTCACCAACGAAAAGGCTTTCGTGGCCGATTTGGGCGCCGACTCGCTTGACACCGTTGAATTGGTGATGGCCCTGGA
>JACCDW010792788.1_pt1 | contig 23021 bp, 20 predicted proteins | sample 7449781 | NCBI WGS metagenome assembly JACCDW01 (sample SAMN15323449, study PRJNA562643) | freshwater metagenome | isolation source: river surface water | place: USA:Blue River Watershed | collected 2017-08-18
CTTTGAAAGTATTCTCCCCTTCGTTAAATTTGACCCAATTACCATAAGCAACATCTGCATTAGCAGTCAGCAAAGCTTCTACCTGAATATTAATCTTATTCTCTGCTAACATATCATCGGCATCTAAGTATTGAATAAAATCACCTTTTGCCAGGCTATATCCTAAATTTCGTGCAGCACTTACACCAGCATTTTTTTGAGTAACATAAATAATGCTATGTTGATACTGTTTGACTACTTTTTCTGTTTCATCGGTTGAACCATCGTTAATAACAATTATCTCCATAGGAGCATAATTCTGATTTAATACCGATTGTATTGTTTTTTCAATCGTATGAGCAGCATTGTATGCAGGTATAATTACAGAAACAAGCATGCTATTCTAAGGGTTTTAACTCCCAACGAGCAGGTATATTTAACGGACCTATAATTTGATGACTATAAGGATTGATAATTCCAGATGTAGAAATAAAATCGAAAGTAAGTGCATCAAATTTAATATCTAAATTATGATAGCCATCTCCTAAATAAACAGTTAGGTTATACGATCCTGAATGAAGAGGGATATTATCTACATAAAAAATTGCTATTCCATGTTTAACATGTACATCTAATGTTTCGTTATGATGTAAACTAAAATTAGTCCCATAGATAATCGAACCAAACATTGTAGAAAAAGTAATTCCTACATTAGGATTAACTTCTAATGGCCAGTTGTATTCAACACTTACTTTAATATTTCCTTTGAGCAACTCAACTGAATCTAATTCTACATTTAATATTTTTGCTTGCTTAGGGTCAAAAGTATCTTTACTTTTCTCGATGCTTCGATTATCTTTTAAATAAGCATCAATTACTTTTGATGTATCATCGAACATGACTATTTCACCACGTTTTAGGTAAATACATTTATTACATAAGTTAGTGACAGCATCCATATTATGACTCACAAAAATGACCGTTCTACCATCTTTCTTGCTAACATCATCCATTTTACCCAAGCTCTTTCGCTGAAATTGTGCATCACCAACAGCTAATACCTCGTCTATAATTAATATTTCGGGGTCTAAATGTGCAGCAACTGCAAATGCTAAGCGAACATACATCCCGGATGAATATCTTTTTACAGGTGTGTCAAGAAACTTTCCAATCTCAGCAAATGATACGATCTCATTAAACTTTTCCTTTATCTCTTTACGTGTCATACCAAGAATTGCGCCGTTTAGGTAAATATTTTCTCTACCTGTAAGCTCTGGGTGAAAGCCCGTACCAACTTCTAATAAACTTGCAACTCTACCTTTAATACTTATTTTGCCAGTGCTTGGTTCTGTAATTCTACTTAAAACTTTTAGTAATGTTGATTTACCTGCACCATTTCTACCAATTACTCCAATTCTATCTCCCTGTTCAATTTGAAAATTTAAATCTTTTAATGCCCAGAATTCTTCTGTACTTGAATAATCTTTTTTTCTTGATAATATATTTTTAAATTTATACGTCAATGTATCCCTTAGGGCTGTATATTTTTGATTCCCTTCATGAGAAATCAAAAATTTCTTAGATACGCCTTCTGCTTTTATAATTGATTGTTTAATTAACATACTTTTATATTGAATCAGCAAAACTTTTCTCCATTTTTCGGAAGTATTGTACTCCTAAAACTGTAACGAATACCGTTACAATTATTGCAGAACTTAATGAGTAACTATTTAGGCTTGACGATTGATCTAATATACACCACCTGAAACCATCAATGACTCCTACCATCGGATTGATTGAATATACGATCTGATATTTCTCTGGAACAAGTGCACTACTGAATCCTACAGGTGATATATACAAACCAAATTGAATAATAAATGGAATGATGTATCTAAAGTCTCGATACTTTACGTTTAAGGCTGTTAATAATAATCCTAAACCTAAAGCAACAAAAAAAACCAACATGATAAATAATGGTAAAAATACCATATGCCATGAAGGAATGTATTGATACCAAACACATAAGGCAATAAGAATTAAAAAAGATATTGCAAAATCAATTAAACTTACGATAACAGAACTTGCTGGTATAATTAATCGTGGAAAGTAAACTTTTGTAATTAGGTTCGCATTACCCACTAAACTTCCACTGCTCTCAGAGAGCGCATTCGCAAAAAATTGCCAAGGTAGCATAGCTACATATACCAATATTGCATAAGGTACATTCCCTTCTGTTGGGAGTTTAGCTACTTTGTTAAACACCACTGTAAATATAAGCATGGTTAATAATGGACGAATAACACTCCAAGTTACCCCAATAATTGTTTGCTTGTAACGAACCTTAATATCTCGCCATGCTAAAATATAAAACAACTCGCGATACCTCCATAAATCTTTCCAATAATTCTTCTCAGCTCTTCCAGCTTCAATTATAATTTCCATATTATAAAAATAGTCGTTCTACTTGTCTTTGAAATTTATTGGCCGAAAACAGTTCAACACAATGTTTTGATAATGCTGCTCTATTGTTTTCCGTCCAATTACTATCTATTATATTTTGAATTGCATTTTTTATATCAACTGTATTATTTGGATCGACTAAAAAAGAATCTTTAAAGGCAGATATTGCATCTACGCTGCCATCAGCATTGCCGCCTATAACTCTTAACCCATGTGCCATGGCATCAATAAATACTAAACCAAAACCTTCGCCTTTACTGGGCATGATAAATACATCAGCCGAGCGATAATAATTAGCAAGTTCATCATCTACCACCAATCCTTTTAACATAACTTTTTCAGTTAATTGATAATTCTCAATCAATGTTTTTACCCTTTGCTCTTCTTTTGGATCGTACTTGCCGATTATATAAAATAAAAAATCTAAATCTTTAATCATTGATAAAGCTTCTAAAGTTTTATCATATCCTTTATATGACTCTGAAGAATCTAATCGACCTATGGTTATTAATACAAATCGTTCGCTGGGAATAGTCAATTGTTTTCTGGCTAAATTTCTAGCAATATTCGATGTATTTATACTCTGCTCAATAAATGGATCCAAAGAATTATTAAAAACTTTAATTTTTTGTTGATGTTTGGGGTATTTAGCTGTCATTATATTAGCTGTATACTTACTAACTGCTAATATATGATCAGCTTTTTCAAGCAATAATTCTTGGGTACCCCTAAGTACTCTCCAGGACTCTATGCCGTGTAACTGTATAATTATTTTAATCCTAGGGTTCATTAGTTTTGCAATTAATGCAAAGACGGCTAGATTTAAATGGCTTACTATCACAATATCTGAGTTTATACTGCCCCAAATACTCTTTACGGTAAACAGAAATTTATTCTTATGAAATGCATTGAAAAGTCTTTTCCTGATATATTGCTCCTCGTGTTTATCATCATACATCGAATAAACTTTATAAGAAAATTTTTCATTCTTACTAATCTGATGCAACGCAAATAACCAATTCTTATTTACTTGCTCTATACCACCTTTTGCTGAGAATATTTTTAATGCTAAATAGCTTAATCTCATTTTATATTTGGGCGAGTGACCATATTTTAGACCAATGTGTACGACCAGCAATAAACTGAGCGTACTCATTCTTAAAGTTTAGATTAGATAATTTAATTTCAATAAAGCTGGAATCCTTTAACCAATACTTAAACGGAAATTGAAACCCCTGTTTCGGTCGATTATATATTTCTGATGGTAAAAGATTTAAAAATGAATCAATTAATACTTCCTTTTTACCTGGAGATGGAAACAAATCATTTTCCTCGATGCGGGATAACATATGTAAAAGTTCATTGTCTAAAAACGGAATTCTAATTTCTATTCCATGTTGCATACTCATGTAATCAGAATCTTTAAGCAACTGATTTTGCATATACATATCTTTCTCCATAATAGAGATATCGCTCAGTGATTTTAGCTCTCTCGCATTGGCAGGCATTTTACTATTCAATATTTGCAATACTTGCTTTTTATCCATACCTAATAATCGCGCTATTATTGATGGAGCGTAAAAACCTCTTAATAATAGATAGTCGGAAATAGCTGGATCTAATTGTAAAAACTCTAATCGATTTAGCTTCTCAGGTAGGATGGAACTAAATATGTTAATTATAGAGTGATACTGATGTAATGTTTTTAATTGTGAGAGTCGGGTAAATGATGGATAGCCGCCAAATAACTCATCGGCACCTAAACCGGACAATACTGCCTTTAATTTATTTTTTCTTGCGAATTGTGAAATGAACCATGTATTAACTCCATCATTGCTTGGAGAATCATATGAATTGTAAATTGACTCCACATTTTCAATAAAATCATTCTTAGTTAAGAGTAATGAATGATGATTCGATTGAATTTTATTCGCAATTAAATCTTGATAATATTTTTCAGAGTATTCTCCTTCATTAAAATATATAGATAGCGTATGCAGGTGCTCAGTTTTTTCGGCAGCCAATAAAGTTAATATCGATGAATCGATACCTCCACTCAAAAATAATCCAATAGCCGCATCCGAAATTAAGTGTCTATTCACTGCCGCTCTTAATTCATATGCAATATCAGCAGGGCCTATTTGTTGAAGTTTTTTAGTTGAATGATATTGATAAGAATGGACTGAATAGTTACTATTAATAAGAGAATATTTTAAATACGTAGATTTAGCTAATGCTCTTACATCTTTATACTTTGTGTAAGGTTCAGGTAGGTGCCCGTAGGCTAAAAATAAAACCTTCCAAAAATCATTTTCTTCGTCGATAAAACTTTTAAACGCTTTTGTTTCAGAAGCAAAAATTAATTGTTTGTCGGCAGTAAAATAATAAAGAGGTTTTATTCCGTTTGGATCTCTAACTAAAAATAATTCTTTGTTTTCTTTATCCAATAATGCGAACGCGAACATTCCATTGAATTTAGAAAATGCATTTACGCCCCACTCCTCATATGCATGTAGAATAACTTCGGTATCGGACTGTGTACTGAAAGTATGGGATTTAGAAATTAACTCTTTTTTAATTTCATTAAAATTATAGATTTCACCATTATAGCTAATCACATAATTTTTGTACGCCATAGGTTGTGCAGCAGCATCACTTAAATCGAGTAGGGATAAACGACAATGCCCTAATGCAATGATTTTATCACAAAATATACCACGACCATCGGGACCACCATGAATCATGGTATCAATCATATGATTTACATCTTCATGAATTTGGTCTTGATATCTAAGCGAATCAACAATGCCTGCAATTCTGCACATAAGTATTTATACAGCTTCGCCTCCTCGGTCACATATGATGCCCGAAAAGACACCTAAATATAAGCTAAAAAAGTGGTTCAAGATAAACACTAGGTACATTTAATATGATAGATTTTCCTAGTTGATCGAATCGCACTAAAAATCTTTTAGAATGTTGAAGATCTAGTAATTCTCCACGAAGTCCCAAAAATGGTCCTGCTTTAATTTGTACAAATTCACCTTTCTTAAATTGATGATCTACAATTTCAAGTTCTTCTTCTGAAATCAACAATAACTTTATAGTTTCGATTTGATCGTCGCGTATGATTGCTGCTTTTCCTGAAAAACTAACGTATTTGACGACACCTTGTGTTTGTAATACTTGAGTATACTCACGTTCTGAAACTCTTACAAAAAGATAAGATTTAAACAAAGGTTCTTCTACCCACTTTTTCCTATCAGACCATTGTTTTAATACTTTTAGCAATGGCAAATAAACTTCGAAACCTTTTTGTTTTAGTAGTGTATAGGTTTTTTTTTCAGCACGTGGGTTTGTATACACCGCATACCAATGATAATCACTTTGAGTCATTATTAACTACTTTTTAAATATATTTCGGATATAAACCTGAACCCTATTGAAGTAATTTTTATTTACTCCTTCGGTATAATATCCATAGCTCTTATTCCCGTATGTAGAATAATCGGAGTAGTAATATTGGCCACTACCGTAGCTGCCTTTTTTATGGTTAGTATATATTCTTGCATGTAATGCATCATTAGTAAACCCATTCAAGACAATAACCGAATTGTTCAATCCAAATTCTTTTGATACTCGCTCGGGAATAGAAGCTGCATTAAAGCTTGATACACCAGATCGAAGTACAAATATATTTATATCAGAGGTTCTAACTAAAGGTATCGCATCGGATACAAGACCAATGGGAGCAGTATCAACCAACACATAATCAAATTGCTCTTTTAGCTCAGCGATTAGTTGACGCATTTTCTCAGAATATAATAGTTCTGAAGGATTTGGAGGCATAGGTCCTGCTGGTATGAAATATAAATTCTCTACATGGGTTTCGTGTACGACCTTTTTCAAATCACATTGATTGGTTAGGTAAGATGTTAATCCCCAATCGTTTTTCAATTTAAAGGTGTGATGTAATTTCGATTTACGTAAATCTCCATCTATCACTACAACTTTTTTATTAATTAAGGATAAAGTACTAGCGAGATTAATTACCATGAAAGATTTTCCTTCGCCTGAGACCTCAGATGTAACACAAATCATTTTGCTTTTAATATCACTAGCGATAAAGCTCAAGTTTGTACGAACAGATCGTACCGACTCAGAGAAAATAGATTTAGGGTTACTTAAACTTAATATCTGACTCGAGTTTTTATCAATACTGCCAGGAAAAGTTCTAATTACACCAAGAATTGGCACATTAGTAATCATTTCAACCGTTTCTTTGTCGTAGATTCTTTGGTTCATTAATCTAGCTAGCAATATAATACCAATGCCAATAAGTAAACTGATGGTAATGGCAGTTAAGTATACGCTTCTTGAATTTGGTGCTACAATGCCATAACTAGGTATTGCATCATCAATAACATTTGATGATGGCATAATGGCAGACTGTGCAATCGATGCCTCCAATCTCTTTTCTAATAAGTATGAATATACTTTTTGATTAATTTCAAAATCACGATTTAAATTTATTAGATATCTTTCTGCAGTTGGTATTGATTTTAGCTCTTCGTTTGCCACAGCTAATTGCTTCTCAATAAATTTGATCGTCCTGTTATTTCGGTCTCTTGCGGAGCGAATATTTAATATGATGGCTCTTTTAGCTTCTTCAATTTGTCGATCAATTTCTTTTATCGGGGCCGAGTTGTCAGCATAAAGCGATTGTTTTTTAATTCTTTCGCTCAACAAGGTGGTCATTTGATTCACTAACTCGCTCATTAATTTATCATCAATACCTTCAATAGAAAAATTCAATGTAATGATTTCTTTATTTGCTTTTATTTGCTCTTCTAATAAGTCGATTGCAATACTTTGAATATTTATAATATTTTTCTGAACATCTAAATCACGTAGTTTTTGATAAGCAACTTTTTTATTGTCTTCAATATTTAATATGTTATTACCTACTTTGTATTGTTCTAGCAATTGTTCTGATTCTTTTACTTTCCCAGATAGTTTATCAAGTTGAGCATCTATAAACTCAATAGTTTGTGAAACTGCAACCCCTTTTTGATCTCTATCGAAGATTCTATACTCAGTTATAATCGCATTCAATGCGTCGGCAGCAAAAATTGGATTTGTGTCTTTATAGGTTAAAGACATTATGTTTATCCCCTTACTCACTTCTCGTACATTCAACCCACCCATTAAACGATACATTAAATCATGAGGGCGATTAAAGTGAAATAAAAACTCATCTTTATCATTTTCAGTCAATAAAGGTCTAAGCACGCGTATTCTGTTTCTACCAAATGTGATATCTTGACCATAATATAGTTCTACATTTGAAATTAAAACTCCATTAACTTTTTGAATTAATCGAAACTTTAACTTGTTAAGTTGAGATAGAGTGAATCCGTAATTAAAAATACTTGTACTGTCAATATCCACTATTTCAACCTCAAAAGGTAAATTTGGATAGGTCTCTGTTTCCAGAATAGTACCTTTTCTATAGAATGAATACGGGTAGTTTAAGCGCTTTGCGGCTCTTGTGAGTAAACTTCGAGATTGCACAACATATGTTTCTGATTGTATTTTATCTTTCCTATCGTAATAGCTATTGATGTTAATCAACTCAGAAATTTCTGTTTTTTTATCATCGTATTTTAATAGTGCAGAAGTTTCATAAACGGATGGAGTGAAACGCAAATATATAAATGCCCATGTTATACCAATAAATACACAACCGGCAATCCAATACCATCTACTTAATAAAATTCGAAGGATACGATTGTAATCTATTTCTTGTATATGATTTTTAAAATTGTCTTGTGTAGATTGCTGTTGTGCCATTTATTTATTTAGCCAATGTTACTACTATTGCTATGGTGTTAACAATGAAGAGAAACGGTTGTATCATTGTACCAACGGCTGTAACCGGATCGGAAATTTCATAAATGCGCATTGGGTCAATTATAACAATATCATTGTCCTGAATCATTAATTCACTGTAACGCAATATACCAACTTTTCTTAAATCTACGATTATTATTTGAGGATTTGAGGGATTTCCTCTAATAATTCTAATTGCCTTTTTCTTAGCACGGTTCGTCAAACCACCAGCCTCTGAAATCAAGTCGATAAGTGAAATATTATCTCGGTCGATTAAGAATTTACCTTGACGACCAACTTCACCAAATATACTAACCTTAATACTCACGATGGAAACCTCAATAATTGGGTTATTTAGTATTGTAGAGTATAACTTCTCTAACTTGTTTGACGCCTCTTCTCTGGTTAAGCCAGAAATTTGCACCTTACCAATCAATGGCATATTGGTAAAACCATTTACATCAACCACATAACCAGCTTCCAGCGTAGGATTTGCATCAATATTAAAGGTACTTTTTGCAAGGTCATAATTATTTAAGAATCTAACTGCAATTCTATCGCCATATTTTATTTTATGACTATAACTATTTTCTATACTATCCTTTTTGTTAATAATAAATACCTCAGGTATATTCCTAGGTATATCATGGCTTATTAACATTTTATTAGATTTTTTAGTGGAGCAAGAATTCAATATTGTAATAGTTGCAAACAATATTAAAATGCTTTTGATAGGGTTCATTTTATGAAAGATGGTTGAATAATACGTACAAATGTGCAGCTGTTAATTATTTACTACTATAAATTAAAGCATAATTACTCATTATTTATAATGTCTCCTGCTTATTTTCCTAATATTAAATGCTCATCACCTGGTTTATAATCTAAATAAGTAACAATAAACTGCAACATTTCGTCCTTTGTACTCATGCTTCCCTCCTTTTCACCTACCCATTGAGGCGGATTAAATGGGTTATGTGGATTGTTCCTAGTATTGTCAAAAGTGGCTTTAACATAAATTGTAGTCCCTTTAGGTAATACTTGAACTTTTTTAAATGTATAGAAATATTGCCATCTAAAGTCCCAACGATTAATCTTAATTAAGGGGATGTTAGTCCCGTCTGGAGTGATGGCATATGCTATAAATGACTTCCCCAGCAAATGCATGTGAGGGTTGATGGTAACCACCGAAATATCACTTTGGATAGTATATTTACTTGTAAAGGTTTTAATTGAGTCTGGGGGAATCATTAATGTAGGTTCTATTTTTGAAACCCCATAGGTACCTAATTGAAACTCTCCAAACTTGCGCTCTGGAGGCACCTTGCTAAAAAATACATTAAAATACGAATCATCATATTCCTGTTTTGCGGTTGGGCCATAATGTATGTCGTTCAGCAAGATTAAGCCCTTTTGTTTCATCAAAAAACCACCTATACCTTCGGGGTATACAGGCGGCATTACTCCAGGCAAATAATTAGTCACTGAAGGAATGCGAAGGGGGTACGTCTTATCATCATTAAGCACATCTAATTTTTCCCAAACTTTCTTAGGGTCTGTTTCATAATTATTTACGAAGTATTGACCACCATGCAAATTAGCCTTTTTGCCCTTATCATATACCACCATATACCCATTAACATGATGTACTCTTTTACGATTGCCAGGCACAAACTCTATTAGCTTTACATATTTATCTTCAGGTATTTCATAAGGAATTTTCATAATCACATAGTGATCCATATTATTCCCTTTAATTGTATATTTTTTAGGGAAACGAATAACCAAATCCGGAACTCCTACTTGCGAACCTTTAGGAAAATCGGGAATTGCCTTTTTAAACTTCGCTGGGCCTTCCTTTGCTCCTTGTTCAACCCATTTTTTTAAAAGTGCCTTTTCGATATCGCTTAAGTATAATTCTCCTACAAATGAAGAATAAGTTCTGTCGGCTGGCCATGGTGGCATGTAACCCGAATGAGTTACTTTTACAATCGTCTTTTTTCTTCTGTAAACATCTTTATATTCTAATAGACTGAATGGCCCCGATTCTCCAGGGCGATGGCAGCTTGCGCACTTACTGTATATAATTTCAGCAACATGCTCATTAAAATTTACTTCCTCTGGCAAATCTGGCATTGTTACATTATTTGACTCTATTTCTTTATTTGCACCTCCACATGCACAAATAAACAAGACCCAACTGAAAATTATTATCTTTCTATATAACATCCTACTGCTTTTGTTTTTGTTATTCTAATTATTTGATTATTTAATGCTGATTGAATAGCATCTTGTGCGTAATATGTATTAATGCTCTGTCTAACAATATCATTATCGATGGCTCTATCATCTATTGCTCCTTGATATAACAATGATTTGTTCTTATCTAACAGAAAATATTCCGGAGTAACCAACGCCTTCAAGGAATCACATAATTTATAATGTTTATCAATATATATTGGCAAGGTAATATTAAAGGTGGTTTTGAATGATTCTATCTCTTCTGTGCTATATAATTCACCCGGAATAATAATATGAGTAGAATAACCTCGATCAATATATACTGAATCAAGTCTGTTGAGCTCAATTAAACTTGCCTCACTTAATGGGCATTCTGGAGATAAAAAAACATAGGCATTTAAACTTGAAATATTAAGTTCACTGAATGTTGTCTTCGTGCCATTGAGTTTGAATAAAATAATCTCATTTTTTCTTTCTTGACAAGAAAGTTGTGCCATGAGCATTAAGATTAAAGACAAAAATGATACTATTTTTCTCATTTTAATTTCTCGTTGTTCTGGTGTCTATTCGCATCTCTCAAAGTCTTTTTGTTAAGATTTTTTATCAAGGCTTCATTTAGGTCCACTCCCGTTTGGTTCGCTAAACAAATAACTACAAATAAAACATCTGCAAGCTCATCGGATAATTCTTTACCTTTATCGCTTTCTTTAAACGATTGTTCGCCGTACTTTCTGGATATAATTCTCGCAACTTCACCCACTTCTTCTGTAAGTATGGCCATGTTAGTTAGTTCATTAAAATAACGAACGCCCGTTGACTTAATCCATTGATCTACTAATTTTTGAGCTTCCTGAATTTCCATATTAATGTCTTGATTTATCTTTGGTATCCATTACGATGGTAACAGGACCATCGTTTACTAAAGTTATTTTCATGTCAGCCCCAAATTCTCCGGTTTGGATGCTCTTCCCCATCAATTTACTTAACTCTAAAGTCATTTGGTTATACATTTCTTCGGCAAATTTAGGATTTGCTGCGTTTGTGAATGAAGGCCTGTTCCCTTTTTGAGTTAAAGCAAATAAGGTAAACTGACTTATCAATAGAATTTGACCATTTATATCTATGAGTGATAAATTCATCAAGCCATTCCCGTCTGAGAATATCCTCATGTTAACTATTTTATTAGCCAACCATCGTAAATCATCCGTGGTATCACCCTCTTCTATACCTAATAATATCAAAAGGCCAGAATTAATCTGACCTTTTGTACTATTATTTATTTCAACTTTTGCAGTGCTTACACGTTGCAATACCGCTCTCATAAATTATGGCATTAAATTTTTAAAAGCATTATATTCAGCATCAAAAATACCGGTTCCATTACAACCATTATCCATTTTCTGTTGTAAAATATTTTCTACTCGATTTGCTGGAGATGGATGTGTACTGAAAAAACTTGCTAACTTGTTTTCTGTGTAGCCATCATCAATCATTTTTTGAAAAAACCCAGCAGCACCAGCAGCATTGTAGGATGTAGGACATAAATATTTTACCGAATATTCATCTGCTTCCGATTCATGATCTCTGCTGTTTTTCAGGAGATAAATTCCCGAAGCAATTTGTTGCAAGGTCGAATTGTCATTACCTAATAAAATATTTAATAAGGTAGTTACGCCGTATTGTGTTTGCATTGATCTACTCGTATGTCTCCTGTCGGCATGAGCCATCTCATGCGCTATTACACCAGCTAATTGATCTTTACTATTTAAATATTTAATTAAACCAGTGTATACATAAATATATCCTCCCGGAGTGCAAAATGCATTAAGGGTTGTATCATTCCTAACAATTCGCAATCGCCATTCAAATTCATCTTTGTAAACTACCTTGCCTGTATTTAATATTTCATCTCTAATATCATATAGGAACCGATATGCAGCTATGTTTGTCACCGAGTCGAGTAGTGGGAATTGTACTCTGTTTGTAACTTCAATTTCATTAACTACTTGTTTTCCTAGTTTAATATCATCGCTAATACTAAAAAGTGGGACAAAAGGGGCATCTTTTTTACAAGAATTTAATAAAAAACTCAGAGCAATCAGAGCAACGCGTAAATTATATCTTAATTGCATAACCTATTATTCAGAGTAAATATATTAAATTTATAATTAAGCCCTATTATCTTCATTTGCCAAAATACTTAAATAGCTTTCATATCTAATTAGCGAAATCACATTATGATCGACTGCGGCTTTTATGGCACACCCAGGTTCATTCGTATGCGAGCAATTATTAAACTTGCAGTCCATTAACAGCGCCCTCATTTCAGGGAAATAATGAGAAATCTCTTTCTTTTGTAGTTCCACAATACCTAATTCTCTGATGCCTGGACTATCAATTATAAACCCTCCACCAGGAATAAGATGCATTTCGGCAAATGTAGTTGTATGAACACCTTTCGAAGAAGCATCAGAAACGGCTGAAGTTTTGAGTCGAATACCTGGAATAATGTTATTGACAAGTGTAGATTTACCAACACCCGAATGTCCAGAAAATAATGTTGTTTTATCTTTGCAACGTTGTTTTAATTCATCAATTCCGCTACCCTTTAATGCCGAAACTAACAACACCTCATATCCAATAGTTTCATACATTTTTTTCACCTCCTCCACATATATTAAATCTTCCTCATCATAGATATCCGTCTTATTAAATATTAAAGTAGTAGGAATATGATACGCTTCTGAAGTAACTAAAAATCGATCGATAAAACCAAAAGAGGTACGTGGTTTTGCAAAAGTAACCACCAAAAACGCTTGGTCGATATTAGCTGCAATGATTTGTGTTTGCTTCGACAAATTGATGGATTTACGTATGATATAATTTTCTCTATCGTAAAGTTTTATAATAATGCCTTGCTTTATGCTTGCGTCTTCAACATCTATTTCCACCTTATCCCCTACTGCCACAGGATTCGTTGATTTAATTCCTTGAATTCTAAATTTACCCGTAATTCTACATTCCCATACTTCATGTTCATTGCACAACACAGAGTACCAACTTCCAGTAGATTTGATAACGATGCCTTTCATTAAAATACTGCTTTAGCAATTTGATACGTTGGATTCGCGTTACCCATCGTGTAATAATGTAATACAGGTGCTCCTGCTTTTATTAGACCTTTCGACTGTTCAATTAACCATTCAACACCTACTTGTTTTACCTCTTGTTCATTTTTACATTTCTGTACAGCCTCCGTTAACTCCAATGGCAAGTCGATGTGAAATATCTTTGGAAGGGATATAATTTGTTTAGAATTTGTAATTGGTTTTAAGCCTGGTATTATTGGCACATTAATTCCATTTTCTCTACACATTTTCACAAAATCAATGTATTTCTGATTGTCGAAAAACATTTGTGTAACGATAAATTCGGCGCCTAAATCAATTTTTTGTTTTAAGTATTTAAAATCGGTTTCCATGTTGGGTGCCTCAAAATGTTTCTCAGGGTATCCTGCAACTCCAATACAAAAATCTGTTGCTGTTTCAGAATCAATATCATCATGTAAAAATTTCCCTTTGTTCATGTTCGCAACCTGTGATAAAAGATCGCTCGCATAGGCATGACCACCTGGCGTAGGTATGAACTGTGATTCGGCTTTTCTTGAATCACCTCTCAATACCAAAACATTATCGATACCTAGAAAACTTAATTCAATCAATGCATTTTCTGTTTCCTCTTTGGTAAAACCACCACATATTAAATGTGGAACGGCGTCTACACCATAATGATGCATGATCGCAGCACAAATTGCAACGGTTCCAGGTCTTTTTCTGTACGATACCTTTTCTAATAAACCATTGGCTCTTTCTTTATAAATGAAATCTTCTCTATGATAAGTAACGTCAATAAAAGGAGGATTAAATTCCATTAAAGGATCTATGGCATCGAAAATTTGCTTAATGCCTTTCCCTTTTAAAGGAGGCAATAATTCAAAAGTAAATAATGTTTTTTTAGCTGAATTTATATGTTCTATTACTTTCATGTTTCTATTAATCTAATATGATAAATTAGGAGCCAACCAGCGCTCCGTTTCTTCAATGCTTAATCCTTTGCGTTTTGCATATTCAATTACTTGATCCTTGCCAATTTTACCCAAGCCAAAGTATTTTGCATCGGGGTGGGCAAAATAATAACCACTCACAGCTGCCGTTGGGTACATTGCAAAATTTTCTGTCAATTGTAAGCCTATTTCTTGCTCAGCATTTAATAATTTAAATATCGTTTTTTTCTCTGTATGGTCGGGGCATGCTGGATATCCTGGGGCAGGACGAATACCTTGATACTTTTCTTTAATTAAATCTTCATTATTAAAATTTTCAGATTTTGAATACGACCAATATTCTTTCCTCACTAATTCATGAAGTTTTTCCGCAAAGGCTTCTGCTAAACGATCGGCAATGGCCTTTGCCATAATTGAATTATAATCATCGTGATTTTTTTCGTATTCAGCCACAACTTCATCTAATCCAATACCAGCAGTTACGGCAAACATTCCAACATAATCTTTTTGCCCACTTTCTTTTGGCGCAACAAAGTCAGAAAGAGCTAAGTAGGCTTGCCCTTCTGCTTTTTCAGCTTGTTGCCTTAACGTATATAATTGTTCCAACACTTGTGTCCTATTCTCATCCGTATACAATTCAATATCGTCGGAAATACTGTTAGCAGGATAAAATCCTAAAACACCTGAAGCTTTAATTTTTTTGTTAATTATAAAATCATTCAACATAACTTGTGCATCGTCGAATATTTTTTTTGCTTCTATTCCAATAACTTCATCCTCGAAAATTTTTGGATAGCTGCCTCGTAGCTCCCAGGTATGAAAAAATGGGGACCAATCGATGTAATTTACCAATTCTTCTATTGGGAAATCATGAAGTGTTTTTGTTCCAATGAAGGAAGGTGTATAAATATTTTCGGGTATAAAATTAGATTGTTGTTTTTTAGCTCTTGCTTCCGTAATCGGAATTATTTTCTTTTCTGAGCTTCGCTTTAAATATTGCTCTCTTGTATTTTCGTAATCTTCAGCAATTTCTTTTATGTATGCTGATGATGTGTCTTCGTTCAATAAATTGCTAGTTACCCCAACGCTTCTAGATGCATCTAAAACATGTACAACCGCACCATCATAATGCGGATCAATTTTTACTACAGTGTGAATTCTTGAAGTTGTAGCACCGCCAATTAACAAAGGGATGTTCATCTTTTCGCGTTGCATTTCTTTAGCAACATGAACCATTTCATCTAAGGAAGGTGTAATCAATCCACTTAAACCTATAATATCTACTTGATGTTTCTTTGCTTCTTCAATTATTTTTGTTGCAGGTACCATCACCCCTAAATCAATTACTTCAAAATTATTACAAGCCAATACCACACCCACAATATTTTTTCCAATATCATGAACATCTCCTTTTACAGTAGCGAGTAACACTTTACCTTGTGATGAATTTTGTGATAATGAAGGATTATTTCGTTTCTCTTCTTCAATATACGGAAGTAAATATGCAACTGCTTTTTTCATTACACGAGCACTTTTTACAACCTGAGGTAAAAACATTTTTCCTGCACCAAATAAATCACCTACGATGTTCATGCCATCCATCAATGGCCCTTCAATTACTTGTAAAGGTCGATCATATTTTTGTCGTGCCTCCTCTACATCTTCATCAAGATGATCGATAATTCCTTTGATTAATGAATGTGAAAGTCGTTCCTCTACACTCGCTTTACGCCACTCCAACTCTTCCTTCGCTTGTCCCTCTTTCCCTTTCCCTTTTACTTGTTCAGCAAAATGAATTAATCGTTCGGTTGCATCTTCTCGCCTATTTAAAATAACATCCTCTACTAATTCTAATAAGTCTTTAGGAATTTCTTCATATACTTCCAACATCCCTGCATTCACAATACCCATGTCTAACCCAGCTCTTATTGCATGGTATAAAAACACCGAATGCATGGCCTCACGAACCACGTTATTTCCACGAAAAGAGAAGGAAATATTACTCACCCCACCACTTACTTTCGCATTCGGCAAATGTTCTTTTATCCATTTTGTTGCCTTGATAAAATCAACTGCGTAGTTATTGTGCTCTTCTAAACCAGTTGCAACAGTTAGGATGTTTGGATCAAAAATAATATCCTGTGGAGGGAAGTTTACTTTATTGACAAGTATATCGTATGAGCGTTTACATATTTCTATTCTTCTTTCATAAGAATCGGCTTGCCCTTGCTCATCAAATGCCATGATCACCGTGGCAGCACCATATGATTTTATTTTTTCTGCGTATTCAATAAATTTCTCTTCACCCTCTTTTAATGATATGGAATTTACAATTGCTTTTCCCTGAACACACTGCAAACCAGCTTCAATTACCGACCACTTGGAGGAGTCAATCATGATGGGTAGTCTTGCGATGTCTGGTTCAGCGGCAATTAAGTTTAAAAACTTTACCATGGCAGCCTCCGAATCAATCATCCCCTCATCCATGTTTACATCGATAATTTGCGCCCCACCCTCCACTTGCTGACGAGCAACAGAAAGTGCTCCATCAAAGTCGCCAGAGAGAATTAGCTTCGCAAATTTTGGAGAGCCTGTAATGTTCGTTCGCTCCCCAATATTGATAAAGTTTATTTCAGGCGTGAGAACCAAGGGTTCTAAACCACTAAGCCGAGTGTAAGGCTCAGGACTTTTAGGCACTCTGGGTTTTGCTTGCTTAGCAAGTTCTGCTATTTTTTTAATGTGTGCAGGTGTTGTACCACAACATCCACCAACAATATTTAAAAATCCATGTTCAATAAAATCATGAATATGAACGCCCATATCTTCTGGACTTTCATCGTATTGGCCGAATTCATTAGGCAAGCCTGCATTTGGGTAGGCACTCACAAAACTTCCCGACTTTTCGGCCATTTCTTCAATGTATGGCCGCATATCTTTTGCTCCTAATGCGCAATTAAGACCAACACTCAATAATTCTGCGTGAGTTAATGAATTTAAAAATGCCTCCGTGGTCTGTCCGGATAATGTTCTCCCACTCGCATCGGTGATGGTACCGGATACCATTACTGGGATTTTTCGTCCCATCTTTTTTGCTAATTGATTCAAAGCAAACAAACCCGCCTTAGCATTTAAGGTATCAGTAACGGTTTCAATCAATATTAAGTCAACACCGCCGTCAATTAATCCTCTTAGTTGTTCTGTGTAAGCATCTACCAACTCAGTGTAATTCATTGACCTAAATCCGGGATCATTCACATCGGGCGATAGGGATAACAAGCGGGTCGTAGGCCCTATAGAACCTGCTACAAATCGAGGTTGTTCGGGTGTTAAAGTATTATAATAATCAACTGCTCTTCTAGCAATTTTGGCGCCTTCTAAATTTAACTCATAGATTAAATCCTCCATATCGTAATCGGCCATCGAAATAGCATTGGAGCTAAACGTATTCGTTTCAATGATATCTGACCCAACTTCTAAATATTCTTTATGGATAGCTTCAATAATATCAGGTCTGGTAATATTTAATAAATCATTATTCCCACGAAGATCTTTCGGGTGATTTTTAAAACGTTCTCCTCTGAAGTCAGCCTCTTGTAAATTGTAACGCTGTATCATCGTACCCATTGCACCATCAAGTACCAAGATGCGTTCTCGTAAAATCTCTTTAATTCCCATTGAGCTTAATTATAACTTAATTCGCTTATCCGAAAAATTCAGAGAGTTTTCCTTCTTATCATTCCCATTTAGGTAGATTTTAGCACCTTATTGGCACAGGTTGCTAAGACTTCGTAGGGTCTAGTCCCTCCGTCTTTCTTGATAAGCTTCGCAAAAATAATCAAAATTAAGCTATTAGCAAATATATTAATTACGTTAATTAACATTAAATTAACATTAGATTAACATATTTGTATTAACCTTAGCTATGTTATCTGCTCAATTACATAAATTATTGATTTGCTTTGCCTTTGGTATGGTTAGTTGCTTTGGCTCCTACAAAGAGAAGATTAGAATCGATGGATCGAGTACACTCTTCCCATTAAGCGAGGCTGTAGCAGAGGAATTTAGAAAATTGAACAGCGAGGTGAAAATTACAGTTGGTGTGTCGGGTACAAGTGGTGGCTTCAGAAAATTTATTCGTAACGAAATTGACATCGCTGATGCATCTCGAAAAATGAATGCAATGGAAATGGAAGAGTGTAAGAAGAATAACATCACTTTCCTCGAATTACCCGTATCCAAAGACGGCATAGTCATTGCAGTCCATCCTTCTAACGATTTCTTACAATATTTAACTGTAAACGAACTTAAAAAACTATGGGAACCATCAGCCCAAAATAAAATTAACTACTGGAGTCAAATCAATCCGGATTGGCCGAAGAAAAAAATTCAGCTGTTTGGAGCAGGTACTTCTTCTGGTAGCTTCGACTTTTTTAGCTCAAAAATTGTAGGTATTAAAAAAGCTTCACGTGGTGATTACACCGCCAGCGAAGATGATAATTTCTTAGTGCAAGGTGTAGCAGGAGCGAAATATGCTATCGGTTATTTTGGATATTCCTATTACATTGAAAACGCAGAAAAATTAAAACTAATCCCAATCGATGATGGAATAGATAATAATGGACAAGGCCCCATTCTTCCTCAAAAAACCACGATTCGAAATAACACCTATCAACCCTTAACCAGAACAGAATACATATACATCAATAAAAAATCACTAACAAAAAAAGTGGTTAGAGACTTTTGTCTATACTATATCCATATAGCTCCGAGCCTATTAGAGGAAATTGGAGGCATACCTCTTGAACCGTCGGAATACTCGAAAAATAAAAAGCTGCTGAATAGATTATAATGCAAAAAATATATAGTTATATCGAAAAAATAATTAAAGAAGATTCTAAAATCAAAGAAAAACTGATTGTGAGTTTTTTTGCATTATGTGGAATAATCACCATTTTAATTACCATAGGAATTGTAAGTGTTCTACTGGCCGATACTATTAATTTCTTTAGGAAAACCTCCATCATCGAGTTTTTTAGTTCAACGGAATGGACCCCTTTATTCTTCGACAAACATTATGGTATACTTCCACTATTGCTAGGTACATTGGTAACGAGTTTCATTGCTATGATTGTTGCTGTTCCTATAGGCTTAACCATTGCCATCTACCTAAGTGAATATGCACCGAGGAAATTTAGTTTATTTCTGAAACCAATCCTTGAAATATTGGCCTCCATTCCTACGGTTATATATGGTTTTTTTGCATTGATATACGTAACTCCTGCATTGCAATTATTCTTTCCAAACATTGGTACCTTTAACGCATTATCAGCAGGAATAGTTATGGGCATAATGATTATACCTTATGTTACTTCACTAAGCGAAGACTCCTTGAGATCTTTACCAAACAACTTAAGAGAATCTGCCTATGCATTAGGCTCAACACGATTGCAAACTGCTTTTAAAGTTATGATTCCGGCGGCCTCTTCTGGTATAACTGTTTCAGTTCTCCTCGCCGTGTCAAGAGCTTTGGGTGAAACGATGATTGTAGCCATTGCTGCTGGCCAAGAACCACGCTTTTCAATAAATCCTCTGAATGCAATGGAAACTATTAGTACGTACATTGTTCAAGTGAGCATGGGTGATGTAACTCATAATTCCATCGAATACCAGAGCATGTTTGCAGCAGGTATGATGCTTTTCATTTTTACATTCTTGTTAAATAATATTAGTCTTTGGGTAAAAGGTAAACTCGCAAAAAAATATGAGCAATAGAAAAAATATACTTAAAGATAAAATATTTGAGGTCTTTGCTATTGTATGTACCTTCATAAGCTTATTAGCCTTAGCTCTATTAATCTATGCAATTATTAGCAAAGGCCTTGATCACATTAATTGGAGATTTATTAGCTCATTACCTTCGAGAAATGTAAAAGAAACGGGCATATATACTGCCATTGCAGGCATGTTTAGTGTATTATCATTAACAATATTATTTTCTTTCCCAATTGGGATTGGCGCAGGTATTTATCTTGAAGAATTCATTGATAAAAAAAATAAATACTTTAGATTTTTAGAGACCAATATCATTAACCTCGCAGGTGTACCTTCTATTATTTATGGAATGGTAGGCCTAGAAATTTTTGTTCGACTTTGTGCTTTTGGCAATAGCGTACTCTCCGGTGCATTAACTTTATCCCTATTGGTTTTACCAATTGTGATTGTGTCGACACGGGAAGCCATTAAATCAGTACCCAATGCCTTAAGAGAGGCTTCCTTGGCAATGGGTGCAAGTAAATGGCAAACTATAAAAAAAATAATCATCCCCTCTGCCTACGGTGGTATATTAACTGGTATGATCTTATCTGTATCAAGAAGCATTGGAGAAACAGCCCCTTTAATTGTGATTGGAACACTAATTTATGTGCCATTTTTACCAGAAAATATCATGGACCAATATACCGTATTACCAATTCAGATATTCAATTGGATTGGCAGGCCTCAACAAGGTTATATAGGATTAGCAGCTGCCGGAATTATCATTTTACTTTCAATAACATTGTTATTAAATGGAATGGCTATTTTTATGAGAAACCGCTGGTATAAAAAAATGAATTCGCATGTATAAAATAGAAACGAAAAGCATCAATGCCTTTTACGGTAAAAACCAAGTATTGAAAGATATCTCTTTAAGAATACATGCAAATACCGTGACCTCATTTATTGGCCCAAGTGGTTGTGGTAAATCTACGTTACTCCGTTGTTTCAACAGAATGAATGATATCGTTCAAAGTTTTCATATGAACGGTAGTATATTTATCGATAGCAAAGATATTTACCGTGAAAAGATTGACATCACTGCTCATCGTAAAAAGGTAGGCATGGTCTTTCAAAAAGCAAATCCATTTCCAATGTCGATCTATGAAAATGTGGCCTACGGGTTAAGGGTAAATAATATTAATCACAAGAGATATATCGACGAAAGCGTTGAGCGATCATTGAGAATGTCGGCACTCTGGGAGGAGGTAAAAGATATCCTTCACAAACCGGCATTGCAACTTTCGGTTGGTCAACAACAGAGACTATGCATTGCCAGGGCATTAGCGGTTGAGCCATCTATTATCTTAATGGACGAACCCGCTTCAGCTTTGGACCCTGTTTCTACAGCTAAAATTGAAGAGCTGGTTCACGAATTAAAGAAGAAATTTACTCTGTTAGTGGTTACACATAACATGCAGCAAGCCGCAAGAATTAGCGATAATACTGCATTTTTATACATGGGTGAACTAATTGAATACGGCGATACAAAAAAAATATTTACAGCTCCCGATATGGAGCAAACAGAAAATTACATTACCGGTAGATTTGGTTGATCAATTTAATTTATTAATATGAGTCATTTACACAGTGAAATAAACAAACTCAAATCAAGTTTAATTGAAATGCTTCAATTGGTACGCTCTCAATTTGAAAAAAGCTGTTATGCACTAATAAATTGGGATAAAAATTTAGCCAGAGAAGTTATTTTTAATGAGAAAAGAGTGAATGCTTTTGAGTTAAAAATAGACAAAGATTGTGAAAATATTTTTGCATTATACACTCCTGTGGCGAATGATTTAAGACTTGTATTAGCTACCCTAAAAATAAATACTCACATTGAGAGAATAGGTGATAATGCCGAAGGTATCGCTCAATTTGTAATTGATTTAGACAAGCCATTCGACAATTCATTATATAAACAGTTAGAATTAAAAGAAATGTTGATTACTTGCATTGATATGATTGATAATATTATTGATGCCTATGAACACGACAATACGGATAGTGCAAGACAACTCTTTGAAAAAGATCAAGAATTAAATTCGCTAGATAAAAAAGCCAGTGAGATCATTGCAAATGAAATAAAAACAGAAAATTCAAACATCCACAATTTATTGAGATTATTAATTCTAATACGAAAAGTGGAGCGAACAGGTGATTTAACAAAAAGCATAGCCGAAGAAATTATTTTTTACGTAGAGGCAAAGGTTTTAAGACACGGTAAAAATACACTGAACGATATTAATTGAGTCGTTTAATCAATAACTCTTCTACTTTTTTATAGAATTGTAATGGTTTTAAATTTCTCCAGCTAAGTTCGTCCAATTCGCCACCAAATGAAATGTAATAGTCGATGTTGTTTCTTTTAAATTCATCAATTACGTGTTCTCTAAAGTTTACTCCTGCTATCCAACCTTCTTCAATGTCTTGAAACCATTCTTCGTAATAACAATCGTCGGAGCTATGAAAATTTAACACGTTTTCGCCGATTAAAATAAATTTATTAATCCCCTCATTCATCATTACTTCAATAATTTCTCTTTTCAAGTACATGATGTCGTTTGTA
>JACCDW010091836.1_pt1 | contig 23004 bp, 16 predicted proteins | sample 7449781 | NCBI WGS metagenome assembly JACCDW01 (sample SAMN15323449, study PRJNA562643) | freshwater metagenome | isolation source: river surface water | place: USA:Blue River Watershed | collected 2017-08-18
CAATCTATTTGCTAGCAACCCTGCAAATGTGTTTTCTGCAGCGTAGATCCTTAATTAACACCGTCTTACTTATGCTGGCTGGAACTTTGCCAATTGCATCTATCTGGGCAGAACGTAAGGTTAGGAACGCACAAAATTAATCTCGCAATAAAGCCGGCAATAAAATCCTTGCTCTATCCAATTTATGAGCGGCGATTGATCTCGCAATTAGATTTCTCCCAAACGCCGCATCATGTTGGCGTAATTCTTGATGGAAATCGCAGATGGGCTAAGGCAAATCCTGATGAGGCAGGAGATACCTCAACCAAGCGAGGTCACCAAGCTGGGGCGAAGAAAATTGTTGATTTACTTGATTGGTGCGAAGAGGCGCAAGTACAAGTTGTTACTTTATGGCTTCTTTCAAATGATAATTTAGCCAGACCAACTAATGAACTAGATCCACTTCTTCAAATAATTGGCGATGCGATTGAGGAGCTGGGTCGTATTGGCAGGTGGGAGCTTCGTCCAGTGGGATCTATGGAGCTTCTTCCAACTTGGCTACAAGAGAAGCTGCAAAATGTTGCAACCAAGAGCAGAGGAATTCCTGGCGTCTTGGTAAATGTGGCAATTGGATATGGTGGCCGGCAAGAGATCGCAGATGCGGTTAAGTCGCTAATTACCGATGCCGCCAACAGTGGAAAAAGTATTGACCAACTACCATCACTAATTTCAGAGAATGAAATAGGTAAGTTTTTGTACACCGCAGGTCTTCCCGATCCCGACCTAGTTATTAGAACCTCTGGCGAGCAACGGCTGGGTGGATTTTTGCTATGGCAAAGCGCTAAATCTGAGTTTTACTTTTGCGAGGCCTACTGGCCAGATTTTAGAAAGGTAGATTTCCTAAGAGCGCTACGGGCCTATGCGCAGCGCCATAGAAGATTAGGTTTGTAAAAAGTTATCTAAACTTCACATTGAGGGTTTGCGTGTCTGCGCAGTTTTTGCTCCGAAATAATTTACCTTTTAACTACTTCCAAACCACCGACCACACTTAATTAAAGTTGGGACCAAAGATATTGGCTAGTGAATCTGTTGCATTAAAATCTGTAGGAATCAAAGCAGTTCCAGGTCGAATTACATATGTTTTAGATACCAGTGTTTTACTGGCCGACCCAGTTGCGCTAACAAGATTTGCTGAGCATGAGGTAATAATTCCAATTACGGTAATTGGCGAGCTTGAGACCAAGAGGGATCATCCCGAGCTTGGCTACTTTGCACGGGCCGCACTTCGCTCACTTGATGATTTACGAATTAAAAATGGCAGATTGGATCATCCCTTTGCAATAAATGATGATGGTGGAACACTGGCAGTTGAATTAAACCACTCAGATTTATCTACATTGCCTGCGGGATTTTTGCGTGATGGCTCTAATGACTCAAGAATTTTGGCCATTGCAAAGAATTTAATGGGTGATGGGCGTCGAGTTGTTTTAGTTACTAAGGATTTACCTCTACGAGTGAAGGCATCGTCAGTAGGAGTTGAAGCAGAGGAGTACCGTGCAGAGCTCGCATCATCTAGTGGCTGGACTGGGATGGTTGAAGAAAGCGTTGGCGGAAATTTAATTGACGTACTTTATGAAACAGATCGAGTTGCAGATGAAATTGCTCAAAATCATCCTTGTCACACAGGAGTGGTTTTACACTCAGAAAAAGGAAGTGCGCTTGCCCGCGTGACACCAGATAAAAGATTGCAATTAGTTCGCGGTGATCGAAGTGCTTTCGGTTTACATGGTCGAAGTGCTGAACAAAGAGTAGCCCTAGATATTTTGCTTGATCCAGAGATCGGGATTGTTTCTCTTGGCGGTAGAGCAGGAACAGGTAAAAGTGCGTTGGCATTAGCTGCTGGTTTAGAGGCGGTACTGGAGAAGAGAGCGCATAAAAAGGTGGTTATCTTTCGTCCACTTTATGCGGTAGGTGGACAAGAGCTTGGCTACCTACCTGGAACTGAGGGTGAAAAAATGTCACCATGGGCCCAGGCGGTCTTTGATACCTTGGGAGCACTCGTTAGCCAACAGGTAATTGATGAGGTTATTGAACGAGGCTTAATTGAGGTCCTACCGCTTACCCATATTCGCGGTCGCTCCCTTCATGATTCATATGTAATTGTTGATGAGGCTCAATCGCTGGAGCGAGGGGTTCTGCTAACAGTTCTCTCTCGTATTGGACAGGGCTCTCGAGTTGTCTTGACCCATGATGTTGCCCAACGAGACAACCTACGAGTTGGTCGTCATGATGGCGTTGTCGCTGTGGTTGAGTCGCTTAAGGGGCATCCGCTATTCGCTCACATTACCCTGGTAAGAAGTGAGCGCTCGCAAATAGCAGCTCTCGTTACTGAAATGCTAGAGGAGCCAATTAATTTCACTAGTTAGCCCCTGAAAATTTGGGCTAGCGACAAATCGGATAAAACGGACATTACCCTGTCTGACCTGCGCTTTTGTGGATTGCCAAAACTGTGAATTTCATAAAAATGACGACTCGAGCCTATTTAAAGTTGCTGCGTTAACCCACCCCTGCCACCCTGAACCAGTCAGATTCCCATCAGGGCGTCAGATTTGAATGCACAAAGTATGAGAAGGAGGAGTGTATGAAGCGGTTAAACCAGCTTCTACATCTAAGCAGAGCCCGCCGGCTCTCCCTTTTCGCTGCCTTCATGGCCTTTTTCCTATTCGCTATTGAACCTGCCTATGCCTCTGGAACGATCCAGGCTTATGTGACCATTCCAAATACCGACCCTCAGCCAACCCCTTCACCCGAGGAGTCCTTAGATCCAAACCCAACTATCCCGGCTTTGATAGAGCTGGATGCCATCAAAATAGTTAATGCCAACGAGATGGCTTTAATTTCAGTTGAAGCTCGCAAGGTAGAGCTAGCTAAAACCCCAGATGGCGCTCGCTTAGTGGCTAAAGATTTAGTTCTTAATAAGTTTGGATGGTCGGCTTCACAATTTTCATGTCTAAATAAGCTTTGGACCAAAGAGAGTAATTGGCGCTACCAGGCTCGCAATAAAACATCAGGTGCCCATGGAATTGCGCAAGCACTTCCTGCCACCAAAATGGAGGTTATTGGCACCGATTGGCGAACCAATCCAGTTACACAAATTAATTGGGGATTGAAATATATTTCTGAGCGCTATGAGACACCATGTTTAGCGCTTCGCAAACATAATCGCTCGCGCTGGTACTAAAACATACCAAAAAATTTATTGTGGCTTTTTGCCAATCATTAACGGTTTGCTAGTTTCTGCATAAAAATCATTTCCTTTATCATCAATAATTATAAATGCTGGAAAGTTTTCTACCTCGATCTTCCAAACCGCTTCCATTCCCAACTCTTCATAATCTAAAACCTCTACCTTTTTAATACAATCTTGCGCAAGCCGTGCTGCTGGTCCGCCTATTGAACCTAAATAAAATCCACCATACTTTTTACAGGATTGTGAAACAGCTGCAGATCTATTTCCCTTAGCAAGCATGATCATTGATCCACCCAGTGATTGAAATTGTTCAACATAAGAGTCCATGCGACCTGCGGTAGTTGGCCCAAATGATCCGGATGCATAACCAGTTGGAGTCTTGGCTGGTCCCGCATAATAAACTGCGTAATCTTTGAAGTATTGTGGCATTGGTTTTCCAGAGTCAATCAACTCTTTTATTTTTGCATGAGCTAAATCTCGCGCTACAACTAATGTTCCCGTCAGAGAGACTCTTGTTTTTGCCGGGTGCTTTGATAACTCAGCCAAAATTTCCTTCATTGGCTTTGATAAATCAATCTTTACTTCGTGATCACTTAAATCTTGATCTAAATCTGATGGCAAGAAGTGGGCAGGCTCTGTCTCTAATTTCTCGATAAAAACGCCCTCTTTGGTGATCTTTGCCTTTGCCTGGCGATCTGCAGAACAGGAGACTGCGATAGCAATTGGTAGCGAAGCGCCGTGACGTGGCAAACGAACAACACGAACATCATGACAGAAGTACTTACCACCGAATTGGGCACCAATTCCAATGGTTCTAGTTAACTTTAAAACCTCTTGTTCAAGCTCTAGATCACGGAAGCCATGTCCAGTTTTAGCATCACCTTTTGTTGGTAGTGAATCTAAGTATTTAGTACTAGCTAACTTTGCAGTCTTAACAGTGTGTTCAGCACTTGTGCCACCGATGACAATTACCAAGTGATATGGCGGACAAGCAGATGTACCAAGTGAACGTAATTTTTCATCAAGCCAATTCATAAATGATTTTGGATTTAAGACCGCTTTGGTTTCTTGATACAAAAATGATTTATTAGCACTTCCGCCACCTTTGGCAATAAATAAAAAGTTGTATTCATCCGCATGTTCTGTATCTGAATAAATCTCAACCTGAGCTGGCAAATTGTTTCCGGTATTTTTCTCCTCCCAAGTTGTGGTCGGAGCCATTTGAGAGTATCTAAGATTTAATTTTGTATAAGCGTTATAGACACCCTTTGAAACAGATATCTCATCTTTTTCAGTTGTTAAAACTCGTTGACCCTTTTTGCCCATAACAATTGCAGTTCCAGTGTCTTGGCACATTGGCAGAACTCCACCAGCAGAAATATTTGCATTCTTTAATAAATCGAGCGCGACAAAGCGATCATTTGGCGAGCTCTCTGGATCCTTCAAAATATTCTGTAATTGTTGTAAATGCTCAGCACGCAAGTAATGTGAAATATCATGCATCGCAACCTCAGTTAAGTTTGCGATTGCTTCAGGTGAGACCTTTAAAAACTCCATACCTTCAGCGGTAAAGGTTGAAACCCCATCGCTGGAAATCTTGCGATACTGGGTCTGATCCGGCCCAAGTGGCAGTAAATCCTCGTATGTAAATTCAGGGCCGGCCATGAGGCAAATCTACTAGTTTCATCATCGATTAGGATCTACCCATGAGCGGTAAAAAGGTATTACTTGCTGCACCACGTGGTTACTGCGCTGGTGTCGATCGCGCTGTAGTTGCAGTTGAGAAAGCGTTAGATCTATATGGAGCACCGGTTTATGTACGCAAGCAAATTGTTCACAATAAACATGTAGTTGCAACTTTAGAAAAACGTGGTGCAATTTTTGTTGAAGAAACTGATGAGGTACCTGAAGGTAAAACAGTAGTTTTTTCCGCCCATGGAGTCTCACCCGCAGTTCATCAAGCTGCTGCCGAAAGATCTTTAAAAACTATTGACGCCACCTGTCCACTAGTAACAAAGGTCCACCATGAGGTAAAGAGATTTGCACAAGAGGATCTTGATATTTTATTAATCGGACATGAAGGCCATGAAGAGGTAGAAGGCACAGCCGGTGAGGCACCAGACAATGTCATCCTGGTTGATGGCATAGATAGCATTGCAGATATAAAGGTTAGAGATGAAAATAAGGTTGCTTGGCTATCTCAAACCACATTAAGTGTTGATGAAACTTTGCAAACAGTTGCAGCGCTGCGCAAGCGTTTTCCTAATTTAATGGATCCGCCAAGTGATGATATTTGCTATGCAACTCAAAATCGCCAGGTAGCAATTAAACAGATTGCGCCAAAGGCAGATTTAGTTTTGGTAGTTGGATCCACCAACTCATCAAACTCTGTGCGCTTAGTTGAGGTTTCACTTGAGTACGGCGCTAAAGCGGCATATCTAGTTGATTTTGCTGATGAGGTAAAAGAGGAGTGGCTTGAGGGAGTCACAACAATTGGTGTATCAAGTGGCGCATCTGTGCCAGAGATTTTAGTTGAGGATTTATTGAAGTGGCTGGCAGAGCGAGGCTTTGGAGATGTTGAAACTGTTACTGCAATGGAGGAACATTTGTTATTTGCGATGCCACCAGAGCTGCGTAAAGATTTAAAGGCGGCTGGAAAATCAGTAGGTTGAGTTATCGCTCTCTTTAATTCGCTCTTTTTTATACCAAATTAACCAAGCAACGGCAGCACCACTTAATAAGTAAAAGGAAACCGCTGCTAAACCAGCGATTAAATCCAATAAAAACTTACTTGGTCGAAGTGATCCACCGCCAACAGTTGGCATTAATAAAAATGAGGCGATTAAAAGTGATATAGGTGGTGCAACTGCATTTACATATGCAGTTCCTTTTCGACCAAGGTAGGTGCCACCAAAAAAGGCGATCCACATAGCGAGTCCAGTGATAATTCCATAAGAGTTTCTAAATAAAAGCTCAATTGCAGCAAAGAAAAAAATAGTAAGAAATTGCAGAACCGCAACACCAGCTTTAGTTAAACCTGGTCCCTTAATTGGCTTATTGATTTGCAAATTATTGATTGACATTATTGATCAGAGCTCTCTATCTCTTCTACCTCAATAAAATCATCATCGCCTTGAATTGATTTTAATTCACGTACTGATCCGGGAGCCTCTGGATACTCAATTGCTAATTTATCTTTATCACCAGAGACACCTAGATTGTGAATTCGACGAGCTGGACTTAACACCGTCTTTTCAGCGGTTGGAATTAGATCTTCATACGCCTTTGATGTGGATGAGATTGCTTTACCCACTGCAACAATCTTGCTGTGTAGCAGGGTGATATTTTTCAAAAATGTTCCAGCCACCTTTTGAATCTCATCTGCATTCTCGGCCAACTTGTTGCGCGAGAAGATATTTCCAATTGTTCGAAGCAAAGCCATCATTGATGTAGGTGTAGCAACAGTTACATTTAATTTAAAGGCTTTCTCTAGGAAGGCTGGATCCATGCGCAAAGCCTCGGCAAGCAAGGTTTCAAATGGAACAAATAAGATTACAAAATCTGGTGAACCCTGTGATTTGTGGTAGCCACGTTTTGCAAGTGCTTCAACATGTTTCAATAAATCTTTGGTGTGTAGTTGTAAAAACTCATCACGTTCAGATTGGACTTCGGTACCAAACGCTTCTAGAAATCGATCAAATGGAAATTTAGAGTCAATAAATATGGTGGAGCCACCAGGCATCTTTACCGTGATATCTGGAATTCCAAATGAATCAGAATCAGTTGTTGATTTTTGTCTGGCGTACTCGTGACCTTCACGAAGGCCAGCACCTTGTAATAAAAGCTCTAATTGCGCTTCACCAAATTTGCCACGAGTTTGACTGCTTGATAAAGCGCCAGCAATTTTCTTGGTCTCATCGAAGATTGATTCTGAGGCACGGCGCATCTCATTGATTGTGGTCTCGAGCTTTGCTTCTGCTTCGGTACGAATTCGATTTGCTTCATTTGATTGCAGTGAAAGTTTTTGCACAGTTTCCTTCATTGCAGTTAATTCACTTGTTAATTTAATTGCGTTTTCGGTTTTTCCGCGTTCTGCCTCGAGTTGCGCTTTGTAATCTGCAAGTAGAGCAGAGTCTGTACCGTTACCATTTTTAGTTTTGGAAATTAAAGAGCCAATTAGAAAGCCAAGTGCAACACCAATTAATAAGGCGATTACGGTAATTAATGAGCCGGACATGCGCCTATCTTGGCAGTACCAACTGACAAATCCGCTGAAATTCTTAAATCAACCCGTAATGATCTAGGCTCTACCCCTCGTGAGCCTTTCAATCGGAATTGTCGGACTGCCAAATGTGGGTAAATCCACCCTTTTTAATGCACTGACCAAAAATAATGTCCTTGCCGCAAATTATCCCTTCGCCACTATCGAGCCCAATGTCGGCGTAGTTGGCGTTCCAGATGCTCGGCTTGGAAAGCTTGCTGAAATATTTGGTTCAGAAAAGATCTTGCCAGCCACAGTCTCCTTTGTTGATATCGCTGGAATTGTAAAAGGTGCATCTGAAGGTGCCGGCCTTGGAAATAAGTTTTTATCAAATATCCGCGAAACCGATGCAATTTGTCAGGTAATTCGCGTATTTAAAGATGGCGATGTTGTGCATGTGGATGGAAATGTCGATCCGAAGAAGGATATGGAAACTATCAATACCGAACTTTGTTTAGCGGATTTACAAACTTTGGAAAAGGCAATTCCACGTCTGGAAAAAGAGGTACGTACTGTTAAAGAAAAAGGTGCAGTACTGGAAGCAGCAAAGCAAGCCCAAGAAATTTTAAATCAAGGCCAACTACTCCGTGGCAGCAAGGTAGATTTACAAGCCATTGCTGAATTACAACTCTTAACCGCTAAACCATTTTTATATGTATTTAATGTTGATGCTGCTGAGTTAGGTGATAACACTCTTCGATCAGAGTTAGCAGCGCTTGTAAAACCAGCAGAGGCCATTTTCTTAGATGCGAAAACAGAAGCAGAATTAGCGGAATTAGATGAGGCAGATGCGCTGGAATTACTGAAATCAATCGGATTAGAGGAGCCTGGACTTACTACATTAGCCCGAGTTGGATTTAATACATTAGGATTACAGACATATCTCACCGCTGGGCCTAAAGAGGCTAGAGCGTGGACGATTCATAAAGGTGATACCGCGCCAGCAGCTGCTGGAGTAATTCACACAGATTTTCAAAAGGGATTTATCAAGGCAGAAATAGTTGCATTTGATGATCTAGTTACTGCCGGATCAATGGTGCAAGCCCGCGCCAATGGCAAGGTGCGAATGGAAGGCAAAGATTACGTAATGGCTGATGGAGATGTAGTGGAGTTCAGATTCAATGTCTAAGAAACAACCACACCTAGATGGATTAGAGCTTAAGAAGCGCGAAAACTTACGCAACGTTGCAATCATTGCGCACGTAGATCACGGTAAGACAACTCTTGTTGATGCGATGTTGTGGCAATCAGGTGCATTTGCTGCCCACAAAAAGCAGGATGAGGGCACAGATCGCATGATGGATTCTATGGATCTAGAGCGCGAAAAAGGAATCACAATTCTTGCTAAAAACACTGCGGTAAAACGTGGTGACACAATTGTTAACATCATCGATACACCAGGTCACGCCGACTTTGGTGGCGAGGTTGAGCGCGGACTCGAAATGGTCGATGGAGTTATTTTGCTAGTGGATGCCTCAGAAGGACCACTTCCACAAACACGTTTCGTACTTCGTAAAGCGTTACAAAAAAATCTGCCAGTTATTTTATTAATTAATAAGGTAGATCGTCCCGATGCACGAATTGCCGAGGTTGTTGATGAGGCTTACGGATTATTCCTAGATCTAGATGCTAACGAAGATCAAATTGAGTTCCCAATTGTTTATGCATCAGCTAAAGCAGGACGTGCTTCTAAAAATCGTCCAGCAGATGGTGGAATGCCAGATAAAGAAAATCTTGATGAGTTATTTGAAACTATCTTCTCTGCAATTCCAGCACCTACTTATCATGAAGGTGCACCATTGCAAGCACATGTTACAAACCTTGACTCCTCACCATTCTTAGGACGTCTTGCACTATGTCGCGTTCGCGAAGGTGTTATTAAAAAGGGTCAATCAGTTACCTGGATTAAGACCGATGGCACATCAGAGCGAGTAAAGATCTCTGAATTACTTATTACCGAGGCGCTAGAGCGTGTACCTGCACTTGAGGCGCACCCTGGTGACATTATTGCGGTTGCTGGAATTGAAACTATTACATTGGGTGAAACACTTGCTGATTTAGAAAACCCTCATGCACTTCCATTAATTACCGTAGATGAGCCAAGTATTTCGATGACAATTGGTATCAATACATCACCACTAGCTGGCAAGAGCGGAAATAAATTAACTGCTCGCCAAGTTAAAAACCGTCTTGATGCCGAACTTGTAGGTAACGTTTCATTGCGTGTTCTAAATACCGAACGCCCAGATACCTGGGAGGTACAAGGACGCGGTGAGTTACAACTTGCAGTTCTAGTTGAAATTATGAAGCGTGAAGGCTTTGAGTTAACTGTTGGTAAGCCACAGGTAGTTACCAAGATGGTTGATGGCAAGATGCATGAGCCGATGGAACGTTTATCTATTGACGCACCAGAGGAGTACTTAGGTGTTATTACGCAATTAATGGCGCTTCGTAAAGGCCGTATGGAGCAAATGGTTAACCATGGTGCTGGCTGGATTCGTTTGGATTACCGCGTGCCATCTCGAGGATTAATTGGTTTCCGTACTGAGTTCTTAACTGAAACTCGCGGAACTGGATTGCTGCACCATGTATTTGATGGTTACGAAGCATGGCATGGTGAGTTACGCACACGTTCAACTGGTTCATTGGTTTCAGATCGCATGGGAACAGTTACCAGCTACGCACTTTATGGAACTCAAGATCGCGGTTCAATATTTGTTGAACCAGGCGATGAGGTTTATGAAGGAATGGTAATTGGCGAGAACTCTCGTGCAGAAGATATGGATGTTAACTGTGTGCGTGAAAAGAAGTTAACAAATATGCGTGCATCTGGAACAGATGAGGCAGAGCGATTAATTCCTGCTAAGAAATTAAATATGGAAGGTGCGCTTGAGTTTTGTCGTGAGGATGAGTGTGTTGAAGTAACTCCTGCGGTGGTTCGAATCCGTAAAGTTATTTTGGATGGCTCAACTCGCGCTCGCTTAACCTCAAAGAATAAGCGAGCTAACGAGAACGCTTAATTAAGGCTTTAATCCAGTTAAGTGTTGTTTCTGCCGATTGTCGGTGCCCACCAGTTAAATTAGGGTGTGGCCCAACAATCAGGAGCAAATATAAAAAGTAACAAGTTGCAACTTGTTCGTGCTGTTAATGCGCCTAAAAATTCAATAACCTTCACAGCGGCACAGCAAAAAGTAATCAGCCATCGTGGCACACCTCTTCTTGTAACCGGCCCGGCAGGCAGTGGAAAAACAGAAACTTTAATTGCAGCGATCTCTGGTCGAATTGATGAAGGCTGCGATCCAAACTCAATTTTGGCAATTACTTATGGGCGCGAGAGTGCCAGCAAATTACGAGATTTAATCGCTACTGCAAATCCAAAGCGACATACAGTAAATGAACCAATTGCTCGAACCTTTCACTCAATTGCATTTTTGATTTTAAATGATCACTCATTTAACTCCGGCGAAGAGGTACAAAAGCAATATATTTTATTATCTGGCGCCGAACAAGATGCAGAGATACGACAATTACTTCTAGAGGATGCAAAGTTAGAAAAAGAGAGTCCAGGTTCTACTGATTGGCCAACTGAATTAGTAGCGGCTCTTACAACCCGCGGCTTTGCCAAGGAGTTACGAGATTTTATTGGCCGAGCAACCGAGCGGGGATCCTCACCTGAAGAGTTAGTTAATTATGCAGATAAGTATGGCCAAAAGTACTGGCCAGCTATCTGTAAGTTTTGGTCGCGTTACCAAGGTGCAGTCGCATTAAGAAATGCAACCACTACTCACTCATTAAATCGAATTGATCCTAGCGAGATCATTATTGCAGCCGGAATTAAGTTAGAGGAAAACCAACAACTGCGCCAGAAGTATCAAAAATTATTTCCAATCATTTATGTTGATGAGTTTCAAGAATCAGATCGTGGCCAACGCAAATTACTAGAACTTTTAAGTGGACCAGAATTAATTATCTTTGCCGATCCACAATCTACAGTTGGACGCTTTCGCGGCGCAGATCCAGAGAATCTCTTTGCTGATATAGAAAAAATGGGCGTAAGTAATCAAATCAAATTAGATGAGAGCTTTCGCAAGATTAAAACAACCTCTGTTGCAAAGTTGAGCAGTGCAACAGAGGAGGCAAATTACATCGCCCACCAATTTCGCAGCGCATATTTAAAAGAGGGCATTCCTTGGTCACAAATGGCGGTTATTTTGCGCTCACCTGGTACGCAGGTAAGTGCGCTGCAACGAGCCTTTGCAATTAATAATGTGCCGGTTGAAATAGATGCACTTGCATTATCACTAGCTGATAATCCAGCGATTAAACCAATTTTAACTATTGCCCAGATTGCCTTGAATCAGATCTCATTGATTCCCGCTAATTGGGAGATTATTGAAGAGTTACTACACAGTGAGTTTGCGGGAGCAGATGCAATCTCAATCAGGCAGATGCGAATTGCCTTATCAAAGGCGGAGAAAATCAATCAAAGCAGTGATGCAAAAAGTTCAACTGAGTTGATACTGGATGCATTAACCGCTCCAAGTATTGGTATCGATTGGGATCAGGCTGCTCCACTCAAGCGGTTAAATGATTTGATTTCACTTGCAACTAAATCTATAAAAGCAAAAGGAGATATCTCCGATTTACTGTGGGCAATCTGGAGCAATGCTAAAAATTATGAAGGCCAGTTAATCTCCCAAAGTTGGCAAAATGCAGCACTTGCCGGAGGAACCACTGGTGCAATTGCAGATAATAATCTAGATGCGGTAATTCAATTATTTGAGGTAGCGCGCAGATTTAGCGAGCGTATGCCTGGAGCAAAACCGCAATTATTTATTAATCAATTGCTCGGCGAGAAGATTTTAAGTGACAGCATTACTGCAACCGCTCAACGTAATGAGGTAGTTAAGGTTCTCACGGTGCACAGCGCCAAAGGGCAACAGTGGCAATTTGTAGCCCTTGCTGGGATGCAAGAGGGGGTTTGGCCAAATCTAAAGCAACGTGGCTCACTACTGGGAAGTGAGCGATTGGTTGAAATATTTAGACATGGCATCAGCAATCCGCAGGCGCTAGATGCAATATCTGCCAGTGGCTTAATTGAGGATGAGGATCGTTTATTAAATGTGGCGGTTACCAGATCAACTGATCAACTCTTAATTACCGCGATTCAACAAGAGGATAATGAACCATCTAGATACTTCACTAAATTTGCAGGCGATGAGATTGAATTTACTAAACCGCAACGCTCCATTACTCAGCCAGCATTAGTTGCAGAGCTGCGCGGTATCTTGCTAAATGCAAATGACCAAAAAGAGAAAGAGTTTGCAGCTCGTGCATTAAAAACCTTAGCTATAAATGGTGCATATGCGGCAGATCCAAAGAATTGGCTTGGCACATTAGAAATTTCGCAAGATGCTCCCGTTGTTAAAGATGATGAACAACTACGGATCTCACCTAGTTATCTTGAATCATTTGATGATTGCGGTGTTAAGTGGATGCTCGAGCGCAGCGGTGGCCGAGACAGCGATTCAACGGCCCAGGTTTTAGGAAGTGCTATTCACGTACTTGCTGCGCAATTTAAAGATAATCCTGATTTATCAGTTGATGATTTACAAGAGAGATTAAAAGGTGCTTGGTCATTAATTGATATGAACAAGGGTTGGATTAAAGATTATGAGTACCGCCGGGCCTCAACTATGTTGCACAAATTCTTTACCTGGCAATTAGCAAGAGGCAATAAGTTAGTAGATGTTGAGCGTCGATTTGAGTTTGAATTAGGTGGTGCAAAGGTAACTGGATCAATTGATCGGCTTGAGTTAACTAGCGAGAAAAAGTTTTATATTGTTGATTTAAAGACTGGACAAAGCTCAGTTTCTGCCGAGGATGCTAAGACCAATAAACAGCTACAGGTTTATCAATTAGCGGTGGTAGAAAATGGATTTGAACCAAAGTTAGAAAATAATGAGGTAGCGGGTGCTGAATTATTATTTGTTGGAGATCAAAAAACAAAAAGTGCATCGGTTCGGGCACAAAGTGAGATTGATGCCGATCAGGTAAGAGCAGATTTATTAAACTCCGCTGCAGGAATGAGTGCAGCAACATTTACGGCAAAGATAAATGATCGCTGTCGCACCTGCTCACTTAAATCATCTTGCCCAATTCAGCCACAAGGTCGGCGGGTGATTGAATGATCTCTGCAATTGAAATAGCAAAGCGAATTAAGGCGGTTGATAACACCTACCGCGAACCAACCAAGGAACAAATACCAATTATCGAAGCACCACTAGCTCCTGCTGTTGTAATCGCCGGAGCCGGCTCGGGCAAAACCGAGACAATGAGTCAACGAGTTTTGTACTTGGTAGCCAACTCAATAATTACACCAGATCAATTACTTGGCTTGACCTTCACCAGAAAATCTGCAGGTGATCTAGCTAAACGAATTCGCAAACGGCTGCGTCAATTAAAGGCTGCTGGCTTATTACCTGCAAATATTGATGAATCTGATTTAACTGTTTCTACTTACCATTCCTACGCGGGTCGAGTTTTGGCAGATCATGCAATCCGGATAGGTATAGATGCAGCGGCTGATCCAATTGGTGAAGCAGCAGCATGGCAGATTGCCTATGAAGAGGTGCAGCGATTTGCCGGAAATGAGTTACAGATAAATGGTTCGCCAAAATCAGTTGTTGAAGAGGTTATGGAGCTGTCGGCCCAACTTGCTGAAAACAATAAGAACGCAGCAGATGTGCGCGAGTACAGCTACAAATTATTGGATCAGTTAGCGCAATTAACAGATAAACAAACCAATCCAGTTAAAGAGTTTATCGATGAGATACAACAACGGTTAGCTATTCTTCCAATTGTTGAGGCATTTGATAACCGTCGTAAAGAGCAAGGCTTATTAACCTTTAATGATCACATGTCGATGGCTGCGCAATTAGTTGCCCAATCTAAAACCAAACACAATGATGACATTGGCCATTTAGAGCGCAGCAAGTACAAGGTGGTTTTATTGGATGAGTATCAAGACACCTCATTTAATCAAATAAATTTCCTATCCAATCTATTTGGTAACAACCATCCAGTAACAGCGGTTGGCGATCCAAATCAAGCTATTTACGGTTGGCGCAGTGCTAGCTCTGAGACGCTAGATACCTTCTCGCAATCATTTAACTCAGATGCGACTCGTTACTCACTTCTTACTACTTGGCGAAATGATCAAGCAATTCTGGAGATTGCTAATGTAATGATCGATCAAATTGCAATTGATAATGCAAATTTATCTACGACACCAGGTAAGGCAAAGTTACAAAAAGAGATCGCCAAACTTTCACCAAGGCCAGATGCCAAAACTGGTGAGGTTATTTGTGGAATTTATGAAACCCAAATGCAGGAGGCGCAGGCTATTGCGGATTACTTTGCAAAGTATTGGTTTGATCCAGCACGTGAGAAATTACCGGAATCAGAGCGCTCTACCTTTGCAGTTTTAGTTCGTGCTCGCTCGCAAATTGATGCGATTCAAAGTGCATTTCAAGATAAAAATATTCCTACCGATGTGGTTGGTGTTGGTGGATTAGTTCATATTCCAGAGGTGGCGGACATAATCGCACTTCTTCGCACCCTAACAATGCCTGATTCCGGCACCGCATTAATGCGTCTGTTAACTGGACCTTATCTATCACTTGGCGCACGTGATCTAATGGCACTGGGTGCATTCACCAGAAAATTTGCCGCAGAAAATGATCACACTCGTGGAAAGCAATTGGAAGATGCATTAACGACCTCACAAACTCAAGTAGCAACAGCGGATGAGTTTGCTGCTGGATCAATTATTGAATCACTTGAATTATTAATTACATTAACGCCAAAGGAGTTAAAGCATTACACCGCAACGCCAGAGCTAAGTGATCTCGCTCTTTCCAGACTTCGCCAATTCGCCATCGATCTGCGTCAATTACGCAGAAATTTATCTGGCTCAATTACCGATGCATTACTTGCAGCTGAACATTTCTTATCACTTGATACAGAGGTTTTAGTACGAAGTGGTTGGAAAAATGGACGCAAAGATTTAGATCGCTTTTTAGATGAAGCCGCTCGTTTCCAAAAAAATGGCGGTACTTTAATTGCATTCCTGCAATGGTTAAAGATCGCCGAGGATGCGGAGGGCGGGCTAAAGCCGGCAGAGGTAGATGTCAGAAGTGATGCAGTGCAGATTCTTACCGTGCACTCAGCAAAGGGTGCCGAATGGGATTTTGTTGCTGTTCCAGGACTTGCGGAAAAGAACTTTCCAAATGCTGGTCGAAAATCAGATAGCTGGATTAAAAATGCCGGAGCAATCCCAGTAAGCATGCGCGGTGATTACGCACAACTTCCAATCATTAATTTTGCTAATTTTTCAACAAATAAAAATTTAAAGGATGGTTTAGAAAGATTTGGTGATGAGTGGAAGGCTCGCAAATCTGTTGAGGAGATGCGGCTTGCTTATGTGGCATTTACCAGAGCAAAACAAGGTTTATTTTGCTCAACCTCGCACTTTAGGAATGGCGAGAATGCGGTTGCGCCAAGTCGGCTGTATCAATTATGTGCTCAATACTTGCCTGCGATAAAGGGCGCAACAGTTTTATCCGATACACCAATCCCAGAGGGAAAAAATCCACTTAAGGAAAATCCAATTACTGGAAATTGGCCAGATCAATTATCACGATATGAAAAGAGAGCGCTTGCGATCAGAGAGAGCGCTAAATTGGTTTCTGATGCCCAACCATTCTCTGAACAACAAATTTTAGAGTTAGCAAAAGAGAATGAGATTATCAGTGATCTAGGTTCAATTATTAATGAGTTAAAAAATAAGTCAGATGTTACAAAGGTATTGCTACCGGCTCGGCTATCTGTTTCAACCTTACTTTACTTAAAACAGGAGCCAGAACAGTTAGCGCTTAGATTGCGCCGCCCAATGCCAAATCACATTGATAAGTTTGCTCGGCGTGGTACTGAGTTTCACTTGTGGCTTGAGAATCATTTCAAACACACCTCATTGATCTCTTTAGATGAAGTATTTAACAATGGGGTGGCAGACCAAACAGAGGATGCACCAATGCAAGAGTTGCAGAAAGCTTGGCTAGCTAGTGATTGGGCTAATCAAACCCCAGTTGGAGTTGAGGTTGGTTTTGAAACTGTAATTGCCGATACGGTAATTCGCGGTCGTATTGATGCAGTTTATGAGAAAACTCCAGGCAAATTTGAGGTAGTTGATTGGAAGACTGGCAAGGTTAAAAGTGGTGATGATCTTTCAGTGGCTGCTGTGCAACTTGCGATGTATCGACTTGCCTTTGCGAAGTTAAATAAATTAGATCTTGCAAATGTAAGCGCAGCATTTCATTATGTTGCTCAAAATGAAACAGTTAGACCTGCGGACATAATGAGTGAGTCGCAGCTAATTGAGATAATCTCGCAGATACCAGTTTCGCAATAATTTAATTGAAAGTGATTTCTGTACCAATTGGAATATGATCTGAAATTACCGGTTTTAATGGTGGAAGTGGCTTTGCAGAAAATTCAGAATCACTTTTTGCTAGTAGATAATCAAATTGAATCTTAGGCTTCCAACTTGGATAGGTACTTTGCTTAACTAGTGAGCTCCAGCCACCTGTGATTGCAGATAACTTGGATGGTAAATCTGCCGGTAGATTAAGGTCTCCGGAGAGAATTTGTTTGCCTGGAAGTGAGCTTAGGAAATTGGCTAACTTTTTTAACTGGTAGATATTTACACCTGGTGCAAAGGATAGGTGAGTGGTTGTGATGGTTAAACCATTTTCTAATTCAGCAATTAAGGCAACTCTTGGCTCATCCTGCACATAAATAAATCTTGCACCAGATTTATTATCATTCGGGATAAGAAGCGGCATTCCAACTAATGATCTGCCAAGATATTTGAAATGTATTTTTTTAATAGGTTGATTTGTAGCAAATCCAATTCCATAACTAGGCGCAAGCGCATCTGTTACTAGCTTTGCTGGAGAGGCATTGGTAATTAAAGGAGATTTTCTCTGATCAACCCTTTGCCATTTCTCACCCGGTGTACCGATTAAAGTTGGAATATAAGCCCAGTACTTAAGCCCAATTGTTTCAGCAATTACTTTTGTTTGATTTAAATTTCCCGAGCGATATTGATTTAAATCAACCTCTTGCAGACCAATGAAATCAGGTTTTAAATTTTGCGAAATCTCTGTGGCTGATGTGATTAAATTATTTTTCCATTGCTCAGGAGTTAACTTTCCAGCTGGTGGAATTTGCTCACCATGCAGGATATTCCACGAGAGAATTCTCAATTTTTGAGCGGGCACGACAACCATGATGTCAGGCTAGTAGGGTCGGCCCCTGATGACATCTAATAAACCGATCAAATTGCCACTTTCACTCGCTGAAGTAGATCGCGCCGCCCATTTACGGCTGGATGATGAGTATTTAAAAACCGCTTGGCAAAGCGCTCAGGTATTGCAATTTCAAGATGAAAAATTTCTTTCTATAGATAATCAAGTTAAATTTATTGAAGGCAAGCAATTAGGTGAGTACCAATCTCAAAGTGATTACTTCCTTGGGGTTGATTATGTGAAAAATTCGATGCCAAACTCCCCCGAAGCGAAAGAAATTTCGACCCATTACTTTGTTAGAAATTATTTAGGTGATCTAAGTGCAGATGAGGATTCTGAGAATAAATCAGAGAGTAAATCAGAGAATAAATCAGGGAGTAAATCAGGGAACAAAATCGTGGTCAATGAAGTAGCAAATGAAAATTTGCGAACATTAAGGGAGATCGGTGCCTTCTTATCCCCACGTGATATTGGATTGTCTGTCCATGCCCAAGGTTTGGCGAATTGGCATAAGAAGCATCCACGTTGTTCTCAATGCGGCGCGGCAACCTCTGTGATCTCCGGTGGGTCTGTTCGCAGATGTTTAATTGATCAAAGTGAGCATTACCCACGAACTGATAGTGCAATTATTGTTTTAGTAAAAGATGATCAGGATCGTGTATTGCTGGGTCGTCAAAAGGTGTGGCCGAAAAATCGCTTCTCTACCTTTGCCGGTTTTGTTGAACCAGGTGAATCATTTGAACATTGTGTAGTACGTGAGGTAGCTGAAGAGGCCGGAGTTAAGTTGAACAAAATAAATTACTTAGGCTCACAACCTTGGCCCTTTCCATCCTCATTAATGATCGCATTTGAAGCGGTTACTGAAAATCCTTTGGATGCTCGTCCAGATGGAGATGAGATTGAAGAGATTCGTTGGTTTACACGAGCTGAGATGAAGCAGGCAATTATTGATGCCGCATTAATTTTGCCACTTGATATAAGTGTTGCACGGCAGATGATTAATGGTTGGTATGGTGATGATGCAGCCAAAGATTTAAAGGGCGCCGAATCGTGGCGTTAACTTTAATTTTTCAAGGCAGATAGATGACAATTAGTAACGAGCAAATCCTTAATGGATTAGACCCCGATCAATTAGCGGTTGTTACTGCAATCCGTGGACCGGTTTGTGTAATTGCTGGTGCCGGAACCGGTAAGACTCGGGTAATTACAAATCGGATTGCATATGCAATCAATTCAGGTGTTACCGATCCAACCAAAGTACTGGCATTAACCTTTACTGCAAGAGCCGCCGGTGAAATGCGAGCCAGACTCAGAACATTAGGTGTGCCAAATGTGGCAGCTAGAACCTTTCACTCAGCAGCGCTAAAACAATTACTTTATTTTTGGCCTTACTCATTTGGTGGGCAATTTCCAACATTATTAACAAGTAAATCAGGTTTTATTTCACAAGCGATTGAACGCGCAGAGATTGCAATTCCAGCACAAGCAGCATCACTTCGAGAGATTGCAAGTGAGATTGAATGGGCAAAGGTTTTAGAGATATCACCTGACTCATATCAAGATGAGGCGGTTAAAAGTAATCGCAATATTCAATTGCCAAACAATAAAAGTAAATCGGAGAATTTAGAGATTGTTGCAAAGGTGTATGAGGCGTATGAATCATTAAAGCGACAAGAGCGAACATTGGATTTTGAGGATATCTTGTTGTTAACAGTTGGAATGCTGGAGGAGGATCGGGGAGTTCGTGAACGAGTTCGTGATCAGTACCGGTACTTCACCGTTGATGAGTATCAGGATGTTTCACCACTGCAGCAGAGATTATTAAATTTGTGGCTGGGCAATCGGGAAGAGATATGTGTAGTTGGCGATGCTGCACAGACCATTTACTCATTTGCCGGGGCAACATCTAACTTCCTGCTAACCTTTAAAAACCGCTTTCCAGATGCACAAATCTTTAGATTATCTCGTGGTTATAGATCAACACCAGAAATTATCAATACCGCTAATCAAATTTTACGTACTGCAAATTTAGTAAGCGATCATGGCAATGAGTTAAGTTCTGCAAATAATCATGGCAGCAAACCAATAATTAGTGGATTTAATACAACTGGGGATGAGATTACTTATGTTGTAAATGAGGTAATAAAACATATTAACTCTGGAGTTGATAGCTCAGATATTGCAATCTTAGCCAGAACTAATTCTCAACTTGACCAACTTAAATCAGCTTTAAATAATGCAAAAATAACCAACCAAGTAAAATCTGGCGAGCGCTTCTTTGATCGTGTTGATGTTCGTGATGCGATGCGGGTAATAAGAAGTGCATCTGTTTTACCACCAGAAGGTGGAAATTGGTATGAGGATTTGGTTTCAGTACTTCGACCATTTGGTGATGCTGATTATGTTCATGGGTTTTTAAAGTTAGCCAAAGAGATGCAAAGTGGAAGTGCGGATTTAAGTGCAGATGTGATAGCTGGTGAAGTAACATCTAATGCTCGAACCACCACGATGCGTACATTTTTGCGTGAGTTAGAGGATCGAGCTGAACAAAACAATCCACCAACTCTTCCTGGAGTCACCTTGGCAACTCTGCACTCAGCAAAGGGCTTAGAGTGGAATCATCTATTTTTAATTGGTGTCGCAGAGGGCTTGTTACCAATCAGTAATGCCACTGATCTAAATGAGGAGCGCAGATTGTTCTATGTTGGTGTAACTAGAGCAAGAGAGAATATTCAGATAACTTATGCGGGAAAACCAAGTTCATTTTTATCTGACTTGCAATTGGCCTAACTCGACTGAAGGCACCACTGCCATTTCGGAATCAGCGATTACAGCATCATTTATCCCTTCAATTAATTAAGTTGCACCGATCACACCTGATGCTCTACCCTGCTGGCATGGCAAAAACCAGCGCAGTTCTAAATCAAATGCACTCAGTAGGTGCATCTCTTTCTGCTGCTCAAAACTGGCTTGCCATCTCAGCAACGATCCCATCTAGCTCATATGCCGATTCATCTGCATATCGCTCAGATTGGACCAATAAGCGCTCTAATAAGGGTTTTTATACCTTTACAACAGATCGCACCCCTGGTGGCTTTATCGGTTAAACCGAAATAGCAGCCGAGGGGCCCGCGAATCTAAAGATTCGTAGGGTCCTTTTTTATTTTAGATTCAATCAACCGAAAGGAAAGGTGAGAACGATGAGCGTTCTCTTTAGCGAACTACTTGTACCCGGCTGGGCAGAAGGTCCAACCGCCAAAATTGGATTAGGTGATGTCACCTGGGCTTTTGATGAGGCACCAGTTATCACTTATAAGGATTACAAGCGCACCGATAACTCCACGGTTGGCGTTGGCACTGAAAGCAAATCTGGTGAAATTAAAAGCCCTGCCATTAAAGGCCCTGCCATTAAAAGCATGAAAGTAGTTATCCCATGCCACTCTGCCGATCCAGAACTTTTCTTCTCTGAAGAAAAAGAGGCAATTGCACAAGCAAAAACTTTGTGTGGTGGCTGTCCGATGAAAGCAAAATGTTTAACTGGTGCATTATCTAGAGCAGAACCAGCTGGCGTTTGGGGTGGTGAGTTATTTGATGATGGTCAGGTAATTCAAGCTAAGCGAATGCCGGGTCGTCCGGCAAAGGTAGCTAGCTAGATTAAAATTATTTAAATAATTTTATATTTGAATAAGAAAGTTATTTACTTACAGCGGCAGCTTTATCTACGCCGCTGTAAGTACTTGGAGCAATTTCTGGGAACCAGGAAAGTGCTTCATCTCGGAAGTTGCCTTCAGCACGAAGCTGACAGAAGATTCCAGTTGTTCCCAAGGTAACTCGATGAATCAATACATACTCTGGTGGCAGATTTAATTGAAATCCAATTTTTGCAGTTGGATTTCTTGGATCACCAACACGTGCACTTTGATCTCGTAGCCACTCGCGAGAGTATTTAAAAGTTGGCGTACGTAGAGGTTCAACTAGTGGAACTAAAAACTCTAGAACTAAATTTGGATCAACCTCTACATCTGCAAGTACAAAGCCATCCTCTTTAAATCCTTCGTAAAGCGCAACCGCATCATCTTCGAGTGCATTCTTAAGTAATCGCTTCATCGGCTCAGGAAATCCATTTGGTAATCGATTACATGCACCAAAATCAAGAACTCCTAAGCGACCATCAGCCATAATTCGAAAGTTTCCTGGGTGTGGATCTGCGTGAAGTAAGCCGGCGCGATCTGGAGAGGTGAAGTGAAATCTGGCTAATTTAATTCCAGCATTATTTCGCTCAGCCTGTGTGCCATCTGTAATTACTTTTGATAGCGGCTTTCCTTCTAACCATTCACTAACTAATACCCGATCAGATGCCAATACAACCTTTGGAATAGCAATATCTGGATCACCTTCATAAACCTTGGCGTAAGTTTCTTGCGCTGTAGCTTCATAGCGGTAATCAACCTCCTCCATGATGCGAGCACGTAACTCTTCAAGTAGTGGTCCCATTTCAAGTCCTGGCATAAACAATTGAAAGATCTTGGAAAATCTTTGAATCTGATTTAAATCAGAGATCAACGCCTCTGCAGCTCCTGGGTACTGAATCTTTACCGCAACATCTCGGCCATCTTTCCACTTTGCTTTATGCACCTGCCCGATGGATGCAGAGGCGGCGGGCTTGTCATTAAACTCTGAAAAATTATCGCGCCAATCCTCACCTAACTCTTTGGCTAAAACTGAGTGAACTACCCGAGTTGGAAGTGGGGGCGCTGCCTCTTGTAACTTAGTTAAAGTTTCACGATAAGGCTTGGCAATATCTTCTGGCAATGCAGCTTCAAAAACTGAAAGTGCTTGGCCAAACTTCATCGCCCCGCCCTTTAACTCACCCAAAACCTTAAACACCTGTTCTGCAGTTTTCTCTTGAATCTCTTGAAAAACTAATGAACCAGATTGCCCAATTAATTGACGACCAAAACCAACAGCGCTTCTTCCGGCAAGAGAAAGTGGCAGTGATGCTAACTTCGCATTCCGTACCTTTGCCGATTTAGGAATCTCGGTGGTCTCATCCTTTTGCGCCATTGGCATATTGTGCAAGATCGGCACCACATCCGCACACCGGGTTTGGCTGCCATTGAATGTGTGCCTGCTTACATGGATCG
>JACCDW010364673.1_pt1 | contig 23003 bp, 26 predicted proteins | sample 7449781 | NCBI WGS metagenome assembly JACCDW01 (sample SAMN15323449, study PRJNA562643) | freshwater metagenome | isolation source: river surface water | place: USA:Blue River Watershed | collected 2017-08-18
AAAAAACATATAAATTTAAAAATATCTCGATTTAAATACCTCCAAATCCTCCGTTCCCATCGATAAATTACATAATGCACATATACACTCCAAATTTGATATATTATCTGTACCTCCATTCTTTACTGACCTCTTATGACCACAATGAAATGTATGATAATTTATTTCTGTATTACATACATAACATTGTCCCACTAATGTATTCATCCCTATCTTTGTCTCCCATAATGCCTTCTTCACTGCCTTCGGTAAATTCCTCCTTCCATCCTTATTCTCAGGCTCATCTTTTTTATACATAATATAGGTGATAAATAAACCACCTTTATTTAATATCGTTGTATAATTACCTATATCCTTATCCAATAAATATCTTTTCATATCCTCATTCGTCTGTTCCAATTTCTCAATAATGGATGTAGATGATATTCTCCCAAATCTTCCCATCAAAAAATCAATAAATTTATCTACATTAATATTTGGAAATTTTGGACTCTTCGCATGCGATATATGATTCTTATATTTACTTTTTACATAATCTTGCAATATCTCTTTCGTATCCATCTCCGTTAATTCCAATACTAACTCTTTCGTTTCAAAATGGTCATTCAATTCAATAAAATATTGTCGAAAATCTTCCACATTCTCACACTTTTTATATATTACCGTTATCTTAAAATCTTTACCTTCACTCACACAATATTCATCATAAAAACGCTTATACGCCATAAAACGATGTTGTCCATCCAATATATAATACTGTTCTGTTAATTCAGCCAAATGAATAGGATTTAAATAATAAAATTCACCATATTCTTCCATATAATTTACCAAATAATTATAAAAATAATCAACTCGTTCTTCTACATATTCTCTCTGTATCTTCGGTATCTTTGGTTGATGACTCATGAAAAAACAAAACGACATAAAAAAAAATGATGTCGATGAATTTAATTTTATCTCCTGTACTACTTCACTCATTTTTACTATTTCCCATTTATCTTTTTTTTTCTTTATATCCTCATTTCTTACCCAAAGAACCCAAAGGATGATTCATTTGAAATTCTTTTTTTGTAATATCTTTACGAGTCTGTATTGCTATCATATCCAAAACCATCATAAATAATGCACTCGAAACAGATGGTGTCATTCCTATCATATCTGCTTCTTGAATAGGATTCATCACATAAGTAAAATTGGAATACTTTTCCATCTCACTCCCTTCATTCCCCACTATCGATATCGTAAAAACTTTTTTATGAAATGAGTTCTTTAAGTACTTTAAAATATAAACAATTTCCTCTGTATTTCCAGAATTGGAGATAAAAAGAATGATATCATTTTGTTTTAGAATACCGAAGTCACCGTGAGGAAGATTGGGTAAATCCAAATAAATGCAAGGTAAAGATAAAGATATCCAAGTAGAAGCGGATTTTTTACAGATGTATCCAGATTTACCCATACCTGTTAAATAAACGGAATTATGGGGAGATAAATTTTGAATTAAAAGAGATATCTCTTGAATCGCTTTTGTCATACGAGAACGATTGATTGAAATTTGATGTTGATAATTATCAATCATAGTTTCAATGGAAGAAGAAGAAGAAGGAGAATGGTCTATCCATTGAAGAGTATCTTTATGTAACATCCAAAAATGTGAATATTTTTTTCGAATCCATGTATTCCAATAATAATCATCTGTAGATAATAAAACAGGTGTAATGGTTTTTACTTGTGATAAAGCATGAAATCCTCGAAGACTATCTTCAAAACCAATCTTCTTTGTATTTGGATAATCTTTTTCAACTTGTAAATAACATTCAGGATGAGGTTTGCGATGATGGAAATTCTCTTTGGTATAAATTTGAAGTGCTTTTCCAAGAATAGGAAAATGTTTCATAAACATATTGATACATTTTCTGGAGGTATTTGTGACAATAAGAAAGGATTTTTGTGAAGAAAGAATCTTTTCAAGAAAAGAAAGACGATGAGGTAACCAAAGATTTTGCAAAATGGAAATATCTTCAAAAAAAGATAAATAGGTATCTTGTTTATAATGATAAAATGTTTCAAAATCATCAATTTCAAACACAAATTTTAAACAAGATTTTAATTCATATAAATCTAAAGAATGTGCATATCGTTCATATTTAGCATAGGGAAATTTTTCTTTTACTTCTTCTACTTCCAATTGAGTGAAATAAGAAATAGTATAAATATTTGCTAAATAATGAAATGGTTCAGTATTAACTAAAGTTCCATCAAAATCAAAAATAAATAAATCATAAGTTGAAATACAAGAATCAAAAAATGATTCCATTCTAATTATTTAATTCTTTCTCTTTTTATTTTTTCAAAAATCGAACTTCGATTTTTTTTCATAGAAAAAAAACAATCTATTCATATATCCCCATGTGTTCCATTAATCACGACCTCAAAGCCATTTTTATTCATATTCCTAAAACTGCAGGTACTTATCTTGCTGATGTTTTACATAAGAAATATGGTTTCAAAAATTATTATTTAACGCGTCCTGACCACATCTCTTTTTGTAAAAGTTTTGATAATTCCATTAAATCTCATGAAAATAAAATTCACGGAACTCTTATGTATTATAAAACATCACCTTATTGCAACAAAATAATGAATATGACACCCGAAAAATGGGATTCTTATTATAAATTCTGTTTTATAAGAAATCCATATGACAAAATTATTTCAGGATGGAACTATGTCAATCGAGAACATATCACATTTCCCAAATATCTTCAACAACCTTTTCAAAAAAATTGTTGGGATTTTTGGCATGTTTTTATGCCCCAAGTTCGACATATCATCAATGAAAAAGGTAAAATAGGTGTTGATTTTATCGGGAAATACGAAAATCTCGAAGAAGATTTTCAAAAAATTCTCAACCACCTACATCTTCAAAAGAAACATCATTCTTTTAAAAAAAATTCAAAAAAACATTTACCCTTCTTCCTCTATTATAATCAATCTTCCCTTGAAAAAGTAAATAAAATTCTCCATGAAGATTTTACTCAACTTAAAGATTTTTATCCCACTTTTCAAGAACTTAAAGAATTTCAAGCATCTTCTGCATCTCGACTCATTTCTAAATCATCCTCATCTTCATCTCTTTCCATCTCATCTCCTAAAGATACTGGTGAATCACAATCATCATTGGATATCACTTCATCATCAGTAACAGATGTTTTAGAAACATCTTGATAAAGATTCATGATAGAATATACGCTTGTTTGAATATAAAAATACCAAGATTGAAAAGAACGATAGATTTGATTTACATAAGCATCTTTTATTTTTTCCTGATAATCCAATAAACTCTTTTTATCTCCTTTTCTTCGAAACATCTCTACTTTTCATTCCACTTTTTTTCTACTCAATCAACTTCAATTTCCACTTGTATATTCTCCTCTCCACACTCTTCCTCTTCCACCCCATTTTCTTGTTGTGTCATATTCGAATATGTATCAAAATATTTATTAAATTTACGATATATTCTCCTCGAAACCTCTGGATTAATTTGATAGGTCTTTAATAAAAAATAACGATATGCTATATTAATATTATTTAATGAATAAAATAATAGAAAATACATCAAACATTGTTGATATAAATTCATCTCCTCTGTTGATTTTTGAATGATTTGATATGAATGACTCATCAATTGAAAATTTTGATATCCTATATATCCCAAATATACCAATTGCATTTTATCCCATGGATTCATCTCCCGATTCAATAACTCATCTCGCAAATACACATAATCATCTATATCATCCTGAAACATCGACGCTCTTATATTCCTATTCTTCTACTTTTTTTTTATATCGAATTTTTATTTATTTTTTTAAGTAAATTTTTTTGAACTTAAAGAAATCAATTCACAATAGTGACGGATTGGGCAATTTTGACATAATCATCTTTATAATTTTGTTCTAATCGAACGGATTCTATATGAAAATCATGTTTAACAAGAGATGGATAAGTATAATAAACATGCATAGAAGGAAATAGGGTTCGAATTTGGTGGTCATACATATCAAAGATTCCATGTTTGAAAAAAGATTGTAAAATGGAATGGGCACCTTTTCGTGAAATGAGATATGCGAAAGCTCCGGCATTACAATTTTTATTTTGCTGAATGGGTTTTAATAAAGAAGGAGAAATATGTTTTCCACAAACATGTGTTCCACCCAAAAAAAGTATATCTATTTTTCTATTTGGATTTTCTTGTAAAATAGAATCTAATTTTGAAAATAAATGAGGCGAAAATTGAACATCATCTTCCATTATAATTGCATAATCATCTTTTGTTTGTAAGAATCTTTCTAAACATTCAATATGAGATAAAAAACATGCAATTGTATTGTGACGCATGGTAGGTTTCTTTAAAATGGGAGCTAAATGATTCTTATCAATATTTTTCCCTTGAACAGCAGAAATACGAATACAAGGTAATCCATGACATTGTTGAATCATATGTTGATTTCTATCCGTACTTTGGGTTAAATTAATATAATAGATTTTGAGTTGAGAAGTTTGAATGGGTGGATACGAGAAGAAAAAAGAAGAGGAAGAAAAATAAAAAATGAAAAAAAGAGGGAAAAGAAGAAAGAGAATAAGAGAATAAGGTTTTTTTTTTATATAATCATAGAATTTATTCATTCTATCATCTCTACTTTAGAATATAAAAAATATTATGAATAACGCATTTGTATGCCTTTTTTTTCAAATTTACATTTTTCATAAAATCCTTGATTATACTCTTCACAATTTAATATTACTTTATAACATCCCTTCTCTATTGCAATATCTCTTAATTTTTTAATTAATTCTCTTCCTAAACCTTGATTTCGAATATTGGAATCAACCACAATATCTTCAATATGTCCAACTTTTCCCATATCATGAATAATTTTTTGTTCAATCCATAAAGTTCCTGTTGCAACTATCTTTTTTGTATTTATATCTTCAATGACCCAAATTTGATGATTTTCATGTAAATTTTCCACAAAGTTTTCAAAAATAGGAATTGGGATTCTATCATCATTACAACATGTTAATTGACGTAATAAAGCAAAATATGAAGAATGATAATCTGTTTTTTGTAAAGGACGAAATTGAAAATGATTTTCCATTTGGGGTAACATACTTTCTATGTATTAAGACATTATATTTCATGATTCGACGAATTTTTATTTATTTTGATATTGTTCCAATCAATGTGTAAAATATCTTTTTCAAAAATATTCATATTTACTATTTTTTCATTTTCCCACACTTTGATTTCTATCTTTTCATTTTGTCTTTTTTGTGAAGAAAGCATTTTTTCATAAAAATGTTGAATCTTTTCCATTGTTGTTTTACCACAAAAATAAGAACCAAATAATTTATCCATATTTTTAGGAATTTCTAATGTTATCTTTTCATGATTCTCATTTGTAATACTTTCATCTACTACCTTTACAATTAAATCAAAATCTTCTTCTTCAATACAATGTCCCATTTTTGGTATTACATAAATTGGAATTTTACCATCTGTTAATGCAGATATAAGTATTCCATTATGAGGAGGCATAATATTATCATTTCCTCCATATATCATTGATATTTTAACATTTGAATGAAGAATTTTTTGTATATTTGGGTGATTCCAAGATGCAAAACAATATGAATAAGAAATAAATTTACTTAAAATAAAATCTCCTACATTTTCTTCATTTCCCAAAACACGAATATATATCTGTGAATCTATCGATTGATTCAATAATGGATATATCATTCTCGTTAATATTCCATAATATGAATTCAAAAATCGCGAAATGAGACCTAATTTAAAGAAAACTCCCCAATAAATTCCATTTTTTCCTAAAGTGGGTAAAATTCCAGCAGGATTCACATAAATTGCATGAATAAAATACTCAGGATGTTTTGAAACAAAATCTGATAATAAAAATCCACCAAAAGAATGCCCTATTGCAATACTTTTTTCTATCTTTCTATTTTTACAATATTTATCAAATACAAATTCATAATATTCAAGTATTTGATGAGGTGATTTATCCAATATATTCATATCAAAATCACTAATACCATAACTTGGTATATCTGGTGCAATTATAGTATATCCTAATTGATTTAATTTTAATATCATAGGTAACCATGAAACAGTAGAAATGGTATTAGTACCATGAAATAATAGAATAGTTTTTCCATTGGTTCCTTGAATGGAAATATCTCGTATTTTCATAGTATCCGTAATTTGTGTCCAATTTTCATGAATCGAATAGTTACTTTTTAGATTACGATATTCTTGTTCATGTTGTAAAATGGATTCTTTAGAAAGAAAAGAGGAATTCCAAATATGAAAAATGGAAGAAAAGGAAAAAGAAAGATAAAAAAGTTGAAAGAGGGAGAGTAAAATAAAAATGAAAAATAAAAAGAGAAAACTACAAAAAAATAAAAAATAAATACATGTGGATAAAAAAAAGATTCTCATATTAAAAATTTTATCACATTATTTCTATTTCTTTTTTACGAATGTGAAATATACTCATATTTCATACATTCCAACATATTTCGATATTCCTCCAAAAGAATTCGAATTAAATGTGGATTCGGTACTCTTCCACATTGTTCATATATATTTTGATATAACCATTCATAGGCATTTTCATCTATTAAAGATTCTTGATATTGAATCATTTCAAAACAAACATAAATCTCAAATTGTGGAATCGGTTCTAAATCAAGATAAATCGGTTGTTCATAATTCCAATCTTTTTCATATTGAAAATAAATATCTCTCAAACGATGAATATCATACTGAAACATTTGATTCCATATATCTTCTTTTGTAAAAGATACATCCTGAAATAATTTACATAATTCTTCCATTTCATTCATTTTTTCTATTTTATTCTCTTTATAGAAATCTTTTTCAAGATTCCTCTTTTCTTTCATTTTTTATTTCATTTTTGTAATAAATTCAATTTAAAAAAATATGTAAAATATACAATTAATAAAATGACATCTCATATTCCTACTTTAAGTTGGTATCAAAGTGATTCACATATTTTTTGTGAAATCTTAATTCGTGATTTAAAAAATGTAGTTGTTGATTTTGAAACCAATGAAGGAAGTGTTTTCCTTATGGAGGGTGATGCTGATAATAAACATTATTCTATATGTTTTCAATTATATGATTTGATTATTGATGAATTAAGTACATTTCGTGTAATGGATTCATGTGTAAAAGTGATGATGAAGAAAAAGAAAGATGATGAGGAGTGGCCTCGTTTGCAGAAGAATAAGGATTTATATAAGAATGCAATTCGAGTCAATTGGGATAAGATGGATTTTGAAGAAGAAGATATGCATGGAGATTATGAACAGATGATGCAGCAAATGAAAATGCAACAGATGATGCAACAAATGGGTGGAATGAATTTTATGAATCCTCCATCTCAAGATGAAGAAGAGGAAGACGAAGGAGTAGAAGAGAGTGAAGAAGATAAAGAGAAGATGATGGAAGACATGATGAAGATGATGGAAGAGATGAAGAGAGAGAATCCGGAGGAGTATGGTGAATGGATACAGAGTATAAGAGAGGAAGAGGCAAAGAAGGCGAATGAAGAGGAGGAATAAGAAAAAAAATCGAAAGAGAAGATAGAGAGAGAATGAAATTACCATTTGGAACGAAAGATGGAATCTCAGTAGTAGATTCGACATTTGAGATGCGTACATCGATGGGAGGAGTTTCTATTTTTCAAAAATTGTTGAAAAATATTGAAAAGAAAGTGATGAAACGAAATCCGGAGAAGAAGAAAGAGAATGGATATGTTTTTTTAAAAGGAAGTGAATCAAAACATTATAAGATGTAACTTTTTTTATTTTTATTTATGAATAAATTATATTTTTTTCATAATTTTAAATCTATATTTTTATTTGTAAAAACAGGGAAAATTATATTTAATGATAGCTTGTTGAATATTATGAATACCTGTTTTAAATGCTTTTTTCACATCTTTATCATATCCAGTTTTATCACAAAGTGATGAATCTTTGACATCTCGATATAAAACTTGTGTCGCCATAAAAATACCAAGAACAGGGAGTAAGATAAAAAGAATAAAAACAGAGAGTGCTGTAAGTTTCCAATTATTTAAATGGAATTTCATGAGATAGAAGATTGCAAAAATATACAAAAGAAGGAAATAGGGTGCATAAAATCCAAAGAATGTTTTTTGCATTTGATTACTTAATTCATCCACATAATTTTTATCTCTCTCTTCCATATATTTTTCACCTTGTTTAATATTTTGTTGTAATGAAGAATTCAAAATTATTGAAATGGGAGGTAATAAAATCAATCCAAATATCATATATAAGATTCCACGATTTCTTTGTATTTCCAATTGAGACCATTTCATATATTTGATAATATAAAAAATGGAAATAGGTAATAATAAAAGAATAGCAGAAGATACTGTTTTGGAATATTGTAGATTTGCATCTTTAAAAGGTGAATCTGGTATTTTACTCACAGTATTTGGATTTGCATAAGGATTCACATTTGGATTGATTTGTACTAAACCAAAAAGACATTGATAAATAAGAGTAGATAAAAGATTTTTCATAAGAATAATAAAAGCTAAACCATATAAGGAAGCTAACAAAATATAAGAGAAAGAAGATAGACCAATATATGTTTGATTACCTTCATCGATATATTTTACAGAAAAGAGATAAAAGTTTTTATAGAGAGTATGAACAAGATTGAGAATATTATCTTTGATATTCAAATTTTTATATCCTTTGGATTCAAAAACTTGAAAACGAAGTGAAAAGATATAATATGAAGAGATAACAAGAAGAACAATATAATAAATATAAAATTGGATGGAAGAAGAGATAAGATGAAATTCAACATCTTTAAAATTAATAGAAAATGGTTTATTTCCAATATTGGGGTCTTTATGCGACATATTCCACTATGATTGAATCATAAAAAAATCTTTTGTATTTTATTTTTTAATAAATTCCAAAAATACCACAAATGAAAAGTGCAATTACACAAATTCCATATAACCATATAACTTTTTCTCCTGTTGATGCCCCTGCTTTTAATATATCAATGACATTATAAATGGAACCCATTTCTTCAATAGCAAGATTGGAATTTTGTGCAAAAGTGAAGATATTACAAATGCTATAGAAGAAGAATACTTTCAAAAAGTGTCTTGTAAATCCATAATTGGATGGAACATATTCTTGATTTTTATTTTTAGCAACTACTTGTAATCGGTTTTCTAAATGACATAATAAATTTTTGACAGTTGCTTTATTCGTTCCTTCAACAGTATATGATTTTTCAAGAAAAGTAATTGCAATTAAAATACAATTGACATACAGTTCATTCTTTTGTAAATATTGTTCATATTTAGGTTTATTTAAAATTTCATATAACATTTTACCCATATAGAAATAATTTTTAGGATTACAACATTCCATTTTACCAGATTCTGTTTTTTCAATTTGAATAGGTCCATTTTTCTTTTCAATCTGTTTTTGGAATTTATTCATAAATGAAGTTTCATTAAAATCTTTTCCTTCTCCTTTACATCCTATATCAATAAATGAATTTATAAAAGCCATTACAAAATCTGCTGTTTTATCCAAAAAATTATAATATAATTTAAGTTTATCTGAGGAACCAGTATATTTCAAAACATCATGTATTTTTTTTGCACTTTCTGTGACAGGACTTACAACCATATCTGCTGTTTGATTTCCACGGAACATAGATTTAATCCAATCCATTAAATTTCCAAATCCACGATAATAACCATAAATCAACATATACAAAGTAGTTAAAATCATTCCAGTAATAAAAGCTGCATTTGCAGGAGAACATAAAGAACGGGGATTTTCTAATATGGACTCACCTTTAAGTGTACATGTTAACATAAATAATGGAAATGTAATGGTTACATATGCAATTAAAATAAAAATAATATATTTCAAGAAAGTAAAAATAAGTTTAAGACGATGATAAAGAGAATATTTACCGAGATTGGTAGATAAATAAAGACCAATCTTTTCAAATGATTCATCTAATACTACTTTTAAAATAGAGGCATTTAAAGATATTTGTCCTGTTGCAATTACACCTGCAGAAAAAACTATAATTAAAAATACTATGATTACATAAAAAAGATTATGGCTTCCAAATTTAAGAAATCCTTTTAAATCTCCACCTTGTAAGTGGGGAATAATTTCAATAATATCTTCATTTTGTATATTTAATGCATCACAAGATATTTGAAAATTGGAATAAGATTGGTGGTTATGGTGGAAGGAGAAATTGGATGGTTCAAAGTTAGGAAGAAGGGGATTGATAATAGAATGAATGGATTGGAAGGGGTGACATTCTAATTTATGGAAATGTTGGTCAATTTGGATTGTTAAGAACATAACTCTATTTTAATAGGATAAAAAAAAAAGAAAAAAAATATTTCTAAAATAGAATCGAAAATGCTGAAACCAAGATTGTTGTCATCCCAATTTGTTCAAAAAGTAATGGAAGAACAAAAAGTCAAAGTATCTACAATGAAATCTATCTTTTATTCAAAGAATTTCTATATTTTTGTGGGTGTGATGGCTTTTTTACTCATTATATTTTTAATCTATCGTTATTTTGATAAAAAAGAGAGAATGGATGAGATACAAAATACTCAAGAAAATATTTCATCCAAAAAATTCCAAAAACAAAAAGAAGAAGAAATTCCTGAAGAGGAAGAAGATTATGAAAATGAAGAAGAAGAATCTATTTTTCCTGATGAAGTAATTCAACTTGCACCTCCTCAACAACAATTTGAAATGGAAGAATCTCGTGAAACTCCCATTCAACGAAATAGAACACAAGAAAATATGGAAAATGATTTCCCTCAAGAAATCGATTATCATTAATTTATTCTTCTCCTTGCGTCACTTTTTTCTAATCTATTTATAAATACAAACATGAGTTCAAATGTCCAAACTGTTCAAGGATTTCAATATTCTAATTTAGGTTATCCCATTACTGATGGTGGAAAAAAGAAAAGAAAAACTACTCGTAGACGTCGTTCCATGCGTGGTGGTGTTTCTGGTTTAGAATCTACTTCTTTATCCAATGCAAGTCCTGTTATGGCTGAAAGCCAACGAAATTCTATTCCTTTAAATACCATTGCTACTCCTGATTGGACCAATCCTAATCAACCTCGTGGTCCTCCTCCTTATGCTGCTGAAGCATCTGTAGGATGGAATGAGTATCAATTTGGTCGTACTACACCTGATAATAAATTTATTGTAGCAACAGGATTAGTGGAAAAGCCCGGAAGTTTAGAAATGATAGGTGCAGGAAAGAAGAAGAAGAGTAAGAGTACTGTGAAGAAAGTGACTAATTCTGTAGGAAAAGCAGGAAAGGTGGTATTTAACAAAACCAAGAGTGTAATTACTACAGTGGGTGATGTAGTAATTAAAACAGTGCAATATATTGGAAAGAAGACATCCAATACAGTATCATCTTTAGCTTCAAAGAAGAAGAAGAGTAAATCAAAGAAGAGTAAGAAGTCAAAGAAATCAAAGAAGACAAGTCGTAAATAAGTAAAATAGATATATATTTTTTTATTCTTTTGTTATAGAGGAGATATAACAAAATGGAGATTACAAAGATACCTGAAAAAGTGGATTTATTAGAGTTATATAAGAATCAAGGAGATATGATAGAGAATCCTGAATATGAGAATTATTTTAAATATTTAACAAAATATTTTCAACGAGATAGCAAAAAGAAATATGAAAGAAGTATTGGTGCAAACGATGAATATATTTTTGTGAATAAATTTAATGAAAAGAAAAGAATTGTGATTGAACCATCTAAATATGTAAATTTGGAATCTTATCGTTATGAAGCATTGAAAGAATTAAATGATATATTGTATCAAATATCGTATTTAATTGAAAATTTTGAAAATATAACGGATGATGAGAGAAGTCAATTTGAGATATTGAAAACAAATTATGTGATATTAAAAAAGCATATGGATGAAATCAAACAGATAGAATCTTTGCATGAAGAAGAATTAAATAATTTGTATGAAATCAAATTAAGTAAAATTGTAGAAATATCCGTTTTATTGCAACAGAGAGAAGATACATTTTTGAAAATACAAAGTTATTTAACGATTCAACAGAAGAATGAGATAGCAGGTTTATTAGCAAAAGAGAATCCATCCAAAAATAAGAAAAATATCAAAGGTTTAAGTGAATATCAACAAAAAGAATTAGCAAAAAAAATGAAATTGCCTAACAACGAAATAGAATTATGGATGCAATGGATAATGTTGTGTGTGCAATCCATTTATGTACAAAAAGAGATTTCAAATATAAATATAAAAATTGAAGATTCAATGAAGAAATATGAACAAGAAATGAAAAACTTTATGTATGAAGAACCTCATTTTGAAAAAATGAAATTAGCATAAATATTATCCTCCTCTTTAGTAGAAAGATTCCCATGTTTGCATTTACCGATTATATTGATGTCCGTGCCTTTTTTATTGCTTTTTTTATTGGTATGATGATTACTTATGTTTTTGCACCTCCTAAAAAATATGTGATTCAATATCCTACACCTGAAAATACTGATAAACATGTTTATCGTGACCATGCTGATGTTTGTTACAAATATAAAGCAGAGGAAGTGAAATGTCCTACAGATAAATCAAAAATACATTATGTGAGTGGACAACAAGTTGGAGAAAGTGATTTGGAAAAAAGAGATATGAATATCTTACAAAATCTTTCCAATATCTTCGATTACGAAAAAAAATAATTTGATTTCTTTAAGTACCTATTTTCATATCCATCTTTTTTAATATAAAGAAATCATTAAATGATTTCTTTAAGTACTATTTCAATTGGGGAAATTTGAAGAGTATTTGCCGAGAGAGTTGTCGAAAGATAGTAATGTGGAGTAAGCTAAAAAACACATAACAATTTTTCGAGAGTGAATCGGCTACTTATTTTCAAAAATAGAATAAAAAGAAATTAAATTGCATTTTATGAATCGGTATTCTATTTTTCGTTTTCATTCAATCAAATTATATTTTTATGTAGATGAATATTTTGATTTTATTTCACGAAATAGAATCACCGAAATATATTTTGCAATGTTTTTATAGGAATTGAGTATATTTATACAATATAAATATAGAATATGTCGAAGTGTAAATGGATAAAACATTTTGAAGAACCTCAAGAAAAATATGTATGTTTATCGGCATGTTTATTTTATAAAGAAAAATATATAAAAGTTTCAAGAGATTTAAAAACTTATAATGCAAGTAAAGCAAAAGTATTATCATTTATCAAAAATTTACTGACTGTTTTTCAATATTTAATAGATGGAACATATCCTTCTCATTTTTATTTAAGACTTTATTATGATAAAAGTATATTTAAAAATTCATATTATCGTGAAATGTATGAAAAGATGAAAAAACATCCAAAAGTTCAATGGGTGGAGTATACGTGTGAAAAATTTCTTTCGAATGAAAATACACATATTGATTTATTTGGAACTTTTACACGTTTTTATACAATATTTGATAATGAATCACCAAATATGGAATATTGTATAATTATTGATGTTGATAATTATTTGAATAAACAATTTTTTGAAATATTTCAAGATTTTCAAAAATCCAATTATTTGGTGAAAGCTGTAAATCGTATTAATCAAATATCATTTCATTCCAATGATTTTCAAAATACATTTGAATATTTCGATTTTATTTATTTAGTTGCAAATATGATTATGGTTCGTAAACATCCCATTTTTGATATTCAATATTGGAATCAATATTTTGACCATATGTTTGAACAACAAGATTTAGTATATGTTTATAATTATATTGATTTTAAACGATATGCTATGAATGGTGTTTTAGGAAAGAAACAATTAGAACCACAATCTTATTATTCTTTTAATTATGGTGCTGATGAAATTTGGATTAATTTTGTTATCAAAAAAATATTAACAAACCATCAAGCTAAAGATAAATTAGGTTGTTATATTACACATGATTATCAATTAAAATTTATGAAAGAAAGATTACAAGATTGTTTGGAATATAATTCAATTGTGAATAAAGAAGAATATAAATTATTCATAAAACATTGTTCCTTTTTAAAAAAGAAAAATCATCAAAATCTTATTCAATATATGAATTCGATTCATCAAAATAAAGAAATCATTGCATTATTTGACCATCTTACTCAAAATCCTTTTTTGGAAAGAATTTATATACAAAATAATATTAAATATATTATTACCCACTTTCATGAACTCCTACGAAAAAGAGAAAAATATACCTACTTTCAAATTCTCGGTATTAAATAATTTCTTTAAGTACTCTATATTTTATATCAAATAAAGTTTGATATAAAGAAATTTCTATAAAAGAAGGAAACGAATGAGAATTTGGTAAAAATGGAAAATGAGATACGAGAGAGGGATGTAGAGAATCAACAAGAGGAGTGTGAAGAGAAGAAAACAGTAAGTGCATTGGTGATAAAAAATCAAGTGAAGAAGAGAAGTTATTTGCAAACGTTGGTTATATTATGGATGACATATTTATTTTGGATAGGAATATATTTTTATATGAGAGGTGATTATGTGTGGATGATGATAACGGAGACGATGTTTGGAGTTATATTGACAGCGATGTGTATAAAAACGGGAATATCGGAACGAGTAAAAGAGGAGATAATGACAAATTTACAATTGAATCCATATACAATCATGTAAAAGAATAAAAAAAATCGCAAGAAAGGGTAGAAGAAAGAATGATGAGTGTATTGAAGAATCCATATTCGAAGATAATATTAGGAATTATTTGGGGATTTGGTTTATCGTGTATATTGGCGAAATCATGTAAAGATAGAAAATGTATTATTTATAAAGCACCGAAAACGGTGGATATTGAAGGAAAGATATATGGACATGATAGTCGTTGTTATAAATATACATCAGTTGATACGAAGTGTCCAGTGAATCCAATTGAATCTTAATTTTTTTTTTGTTTTTAAATCTTTGATAGAAAAAATCAAAGAGATAAATGAATTGCGTAAAAACATGAAGTTTTTAATCAATGATAATTTTAATAAAAAAGAATGAGTGATGAACGTAGCACTCCCATTTCGCATTTAAATCGTCAAATTGATGAAACTGAAACCATTAATAAAGTGATGGATAAATACAATCATTTAAATGTTCAAAATCGTAATGAACAATCTCAAATAGCAATGGAATTAATGCCGAGACCTATACCAAGTGGAGATATAATGGAATTACCACCATTACAACAAAATCAAAGAGATATGGAAGAGCAATTTGAGAATCGTGATATAAATCAAGATTTGTATAAATTAAATGCAAGAGACCCAATTTTAGTAAAACAATATGAGAGTCAATTAAAGAAATCGAAGGATTATGTAAAGAGTCAATCATTGGACCCACATGAAGAAGAAGAGTATGATGAGTATGAAGAGGAATATGAATATGAAGAAGAACCATTATGGAGAAGATGGCTGAATGAAGCAAGAATAGTGGTATTTATTGTTATATTTGTGACATTATTTTTTAATTGTAATTTTGGAATAGATAAATTGTTATGTAGGTATAGATTTTTTGGAAATGAGAATTATGATTGTAATTGGAAGGGAGTATTATTAAAATCAATATTGGTTGGAATTTTTGCTTATATGGCGATACGATTTGTAAGAGTATGAGAAAAAAATCTTGTAACAAAAGTAGAAGAAAAAAGAGATGTCATGGATGAATAAGATTTCCAAGAAAACAAAGAATGTAATTAACGCTTCTAAAAAATTTCCAATTGGTCAAATTCGTATGGATAAAGATTTAAAAATGGGATTATTTGTATTTATTATACTTATCATTTTAGCTTTATTAATTCGTAATTTAATTAGTGAATTTGTAGAGAAGACTCTTATTTTTGCATTACTTTTTATAATTGTATTTTTAATTACTCATAATGTGTTAATTTCATTTGTAATAGGTGTGGTATTGTATTTAATTGTAAATTCAATGCGAAATGTGATGAAGAAACATGAAGCTTTTGAAAATCAAAAAAAGGAAGGTGATGATGAAAAGATAGATTTGAAAGAATTAGCAAAGAATGAGAAGACAGATAAGAATATAGAGGAAACATCTGTCACAGAGAAAGAGACAAAAGATATGGATTTAAATAAAGCAAGTGCAGATATTCAAAAATTAGTACAAAAATTGCAAGGTGGAATTGCATTAAAAGAAGAAGATAAAAAAGAAACTTCGAAATTAAATAAAGATTTTCGAAATACCAAATATACGGAAGAAAAAAATAGTCCATTAAAACAAGCACAAATTGAAACATATGAATTAATGGATACAATTAGTAATTTAGAAAATACAATAAAAACATTAAGTCCTGTTTTAAATGAAGGAAAGAAGATAATGGATATGTTTGAATCTTTTCAATTAGATAAAAATTAATTACGTTTTCTTTGATTTTTTTGTAGATGAAATTTCTTTTTTGGATGAAATTTCTTTTGAGGATTTGTTTTTATGATAGGATTTTGAATATGTAAAAATTTTTGTTTAATTTTATTCCAAAAAGGAGTGAGATGAGGAGATATATGTTGAATATTTAATACCAAAGGATTTGAAGACATAATTCTTTGAAAATCTAAATGATTGGTTAGACTAATAGCTAAAAAAGGAACTTTATGAAAAGGAATAACATGTGCATGATAAACTTGAAGCATCATTTGTAAATAAAAAATGAGAGCTGAGAAATTATTATAATTATGAAAATGATTATGAAATGTAAAATTTTTGATATCATATTTTCGAATTTTATTCAAATGGGATGTTTTATCAAAATATTTATAAAATAAAGGATAAGCTTCTTCTAAGGTAGGACGATGAAAACAAAAAGGTAAATGTTGAAATTGAATATAAATGAGAGGTTTGTTCATTTCTTTTGAAAAGACTTGAGAACTTACTTCTCTATCAATAAAATGATGAGTACGCGATAATTTGTAATTTGATAATCGATGTTTTCTTCTTTGTATAAATATTTTCATTTTTGTTCCTTCAAAGAAAGTATTGTAAAATACAGGTCTTGTGATAAAAAAATCATCATTCATATATAAAAAATATTCACCTAAATTGGGAATTTTTGGTAAAAAACATTCAATGACTTGACTATTAAATGTTGGTAAATATTCATGAGGTATAAAATCTTTATGGTCAATAAATATTATTTTTTCTCGAAAAGAAGGTGATAGAAAATCTAAAGAGAAAGGTTGTTCATCATGAAGAATAAAAATATGATGTACCCAAGGCATATTTTTTTGTAATAAACGTAATGAAAAAAATATCTCTCCGTTAAAATTATGTCTAACAGGATTGATGGGAAGATTATTTGAACGAATTTTATGTCTCCATTTTAAATCTGCTGAATTTACATAACTAATAACAACATCAAGTGAATTTTCCATTTTTTTTATAGTTCTATTATAAAAAAGATATTTTAACCAAGAAATTTACTATCCGTTAATTTCTTGGTTGTCCCTTTAAGGGGAACTTACATAAAATTTTGAATAGGTAAATTTAGTATCATTGAATCATCATGATTTCCATAACACCATTCAATGTTTAAATTATGATAATATTCAAGCCAACACCAAAAATTAACTTCCCAAACAATATTTTTATATTCTTGAATAAAAGAAGGTAAAAGTTCAAGTTGAATTTTCCAAAAATGAATTAAAGATTCTTTATCACCTAAAATAAATCCTCCTGAAAATCTCCAATTTACTTTTGTTGCTAAACTATCAATATTATGTCCTTTATTCCAACATCCTGGAATACAAATAAATTTTTTGTTAAATACTTGTTGATTTAAATTATATAATTTTTTAGGTGTATCTTCATTTTTAAAGACATGATTTAAATTAAAATCCATCCATGCAAAATAATCTGTTTTCCATGGATTTAATTCTATTGCACGATTTAAATATTCTATTTTTTGATTCATTAAAATCATAAATTTTTTTGAATCTTTCCATGAACAACGTTCTGTTGGTAATTCATATTCATCACTTAATGACATAATATAATCATAAGTTAAACTATTTTCAAATTTAATAATAATTATAATTATATGTTTCCATTGATGTAATCTATCTTTAAATTCGTTATATAAATCATTTGTGATAAAAAGTATAATTGGGATTTCATTTTCTGCAATTTTTTCAAAATGTTGAAATCTCCATTCTGGAGTTTTTATTGTACCTTCACGATTATAAAGCTCAACGAAAGCTGTCACAAAAGTTATATTATTAACCATATTATGATAAATAATAATATTTATTATGAAATTGAATAACGCAATAAAATTATTTTTTTTTTTATTTTCTTAAATAACCTAATTGTAATATTTTCCACAATTTCATCTGTGATGGTGTTAATGAATTAATACAAAAGAATTTAGGTCTTTTACGCAATACTTCTATCACAGATGATTGATTTAATTCTAATACATTAATTATTTCATGATGAAAACTTCGTAAAGAAACAACCCATACTTTTCTTTCAAATATCATCATTAATGAAAAAAGAATAATTGCTGAAAAAGTAGAATAGGTTTGTAAATAATGTTTGAAATGAAATTTTCCATAATCATATCTTCGAAATTTATGTAAAGAACAAGTTTTATGCAAATAAGGTTGAAAGATTTCATATGCTTTTTTACATGTTTCTTTATGAAAACTATAAGGTACATGTCGTAATTGTAAATATGTTTTATGTTTTAATTTCATTTCCAATGCAAATACTTCTGCAGAAACTTCTCTATCAATTAAATATTGAAAAGCTCCTGATATCTCTTGTATAGAAAGACGATAATTACGAACTTCTGCATACATCTTCATTTGATGTTTTTCTGTAAAAAAATCATTATAATGTATCGGTTTTCCAAAGAAAAAATCATCATTCATATATAAAAAATAATCTGCTAAATTAGGTATTTTCCATAAAAAACATTCTATAACCTGACTATTAAATGTTGGTAAATATTCTTGTGGTATAATGTCTTTATGGTCTATAAATGTGATTTTTTGTTGAAATTCAGGAGTTAAAAATTGTAACGAAAAAGGTTGTTCATCGTGAATGATATAAATATGATTTACCCAAGGCATAAATTTCTGTACTAATTGCAAACTAAAAAAGATTTCACCATGAAAATTATATCGAATTGATTTTAATTCACTTTTATAACGTAATGCTTTTTTATACCATTTGATATCTAAATTATTTACATAAGTATAAACAATATCTAAAGGATAATTTTCTTGGATTTTAGGTTCTATGATTTTTGATTCTATAGATAAATTCTCTAAAAATTCTTCCGCCATCTCTTTGTTGTTCTTTTCCCATATATTTTTTTTGAATTTTATATTCAAAAAATGATTTACAAAAAAATAAAATTATAAAAATTGATTCATATAAATATTCGTATCTACCGAATAATACACATTCTTTAATCCAAATTTTTTTTGACAACGCTTTATCTTCTTCTCACATTTATGACAAGGCTCTGAATTACATAATAACGGTTCATCTTTACTATATCCCCATCTTATCACATATAAACTTGCTCCCATCAATTTTGTAGGGTCCATCTTACTTAATGCATCCTCTTCTGCATGTATCGAATATTTACCCTTTTTCTTTCCCTTCTCTTTTTGATGACTCCAATTCATCCCCACACAACGATTATATCCTGTTGATAATATCTTTCCATTTTTTGCGATAATACATCCATGTTTATGATGCATATTACTCTTTTTTGAAACTCGTAGTGCTTCATATATATACATCAATTCTCTTAAATGAATAACCTTCCTCTTCTGTTCCTCTGGTTCAAGAATTGTATCATTCATATCCTATTTATTTTTAATGGGCTGCTTCATATCCCTTTCTCATTCTATTTATCCCTTTTTCTTTAAGTTGAATTTTTATTTTTCATTTTATAAAATATTTTTAAAATTCTTTCAAAATTCGATATAAAGAAGAATTCATCTTTCTTTTTGAAAGAACTATGAAAGAACTGAATATTGCTGTTATTGGAGGTGTAGATTGTGGAAAGAGTACGTTGCTCTCTGTATTAAAGAATAGGGAATTGGATGATGGAAAGGGAGGAGCTCGTTCGAAGATTGTGAAATATAAACATGAATTGGAGACAGGAAGAACATCGGCGATTACACAACATTATGTGCCGATTGATGAAGAGAAATTATGTTGTTTTATTGATTTATGTGGTCACGAACAATATTTGCATACAACATTACATGGAATGTGTGGATATTATGTTGATTTTGCGATTATTGTGGTAGGAGGTAATTTATCGATAACGGATATGACGAGGGAACATATGAATACATGTTTATCTTTAAATATACCTTTTTTGGTGGTAATCACAAAGATAGATTCATCACCACCGCATGTATTGGAGAAGACGAAAGAGGTATTAGGAGAATTATTGAAGGATAGGGTGAAGATGCGAAATGTGGTGTGGATGCGAGAAGAGGAGAATGGGATGGAAGTGAAGAATTTGATGAAGAATATACCAATTTTTTGTGTATCAAATAAGACGGGAGAGAATATTGATTATTTGCGAAATTATATATATCAATTACCAGTGCGAAAGGTGCATTTATTGGAAGGACAAGAGGGTGTATTATTTGCGATAGATACATTTTTTAATGTGAATGGAGTGGGAAATGTGGTATCAGGGAAGGTATTAAAGGGAAGAATGGATAGAAATGATAAATTGGTGATAGGTCCCTTGAATGGACAGTTTTATCCGGTGGTATTGAGGAGTTTTCATGATAATTTTTCAAATTTGGTAAATGGATTGGATATGGGTATGAGTGGATGTGTATCTTTTAAATGTATAACGGGAATAGGAAAGAATATGAATTTCAAACAATTTCGTCACAAAAAGGGGATTTATATGATGACGGAAGAGGATATGCGAAAATCGATATATCATGAATTTGAGGCAGATGTGATAGTAGTAGGAAAGCATTCCACACAGATAACGACGAAGTATCAGCCGGTGATTAATTGTAAGAAGATAGTACAATGTGCGCAGATAGTGGATATGGAAGGAAAGGATTGTATAAGACCGGGTGAGATGTGTAAGATACGATTTCGATTTGTGTATAGACCGGAATTTTTGCAAGTGAATGATAGATTTGTATTTCGGGAGGGAACAACGCGAGGAGTGGGTATAGTAAGAAATTTGGGAGAAAGAAAGGTATATAAGGATGTTTGAAAATGATTTTTAATTTTCTAAGATAAAGATAGATGTGATGACAGATAAGGGAGATGAATGGGAGGAGACAATTGATAAATTAGAAAAGGAGATTCAATTGAATCATATGAGTGATTTGGAATATGATGAGAAAAAGGAGAGGAAGAACAAAGAAAAAAAGAAGAGTGAAGTGTTATTGAAAGGAGAAGATGAGACAAAGAATGTATATTTTGAGAATTTTGAATCCAAACCGATAATGGCGGATGCAACAAGATTGAATACGATAGAGGAGAAGTTAAAAGATAAAAAGAATGTGATTGGAATTCAAACAGTGGATTTAGTATATTTTTTAAGAATCAAATCGCAGAATGTGAATTTGAATCCGGATGATATGAATAAGACAGTGGAGTATTTGCGTAAAGTGCAAACAAGTTATTTTATTGAGAATATATTTTCGAATCAATCCAATTATTCAAGTATGGTGATGGCGTTTGTATTTTTATTGATTCCATTTTATTATTATTATCCTCGCTTTTATGAAGGTGGTTTTTGGGGAATTTTGATAGGAATCTTTGGAATGACAATGTTAATATCATGTTTGCAGAAGTATTCGAATATAGGTAAATTGAAGGGGAGTGGAACGCAATATTTCCGTGGATTGCCGATTTATTTATTTGTATTTGGATTATTGTTTTATGGAATCTTTTTTGTATTCATGATGAAATTAAATCATATCAGTTTCTTTTTTATGTCGTTGATTGTTGTGTATTTGTTAATGACATATGTATTGCGATTAATATTATTATCACCATTTCCATCAAATAAATTTAAGAATTATCGAGCACAATATGAATATAATCCAAATGCAATCAAGATGAATACAGGAATTGAGTGGGTATGTGAAGAGTTGAATAAGAGATTGAAATTGAATATGCCGAGTGCAACGATGTTATATCAATATGTGGCTTATTTTAAGATAGAGAAGAATAAGAATTATATTGGGGATTTTTTTACAAATATGTTTCAACCTTTTTTGACGATGAGAATATTATATATGGTAGGAGATTTTTTGAATATATATCAAACAGAAGTTTCGAATGTACCCAATGATTTGAATGTTGAAGGGATAACGGAAGGAGGTGGAAGTAAAGTGCAGACGATGCCTATTATAGGAATGAATGATATGACAGATAGATATATTTATTGTCAAGCAAATTATATATTACCTGATTTTGTGAATTATGATGTAAAAATCAAGAAGATATTAACAGAGAGATGTTATGATAAAGATTTACAGAAGAAATTATCAGGAGTATTGCAGGATATAGGTAGTATTTATATGAATTATTATAAACCTTTATTCTATTATGTGGGAGGGGATAAGAAAGAGGTGAAAATGCGAATGAATCAAAAGGTTGATGAAGGAGCGATGAAAGAAGAGATACAAGATAAGATGGATAAATTGTTGGTACGAGATGAGAAGATGATAAAAGAGAATATACCATTTATTCAATCCATTTTAGAATCATTCTGTAAGGAATATGAAGAGGT
>JACCDW010882802.1_pt1 | contig 22998 bp, 28 predicted proteins | sample 7449781 | NCBI WGS metagenome assembly JACCDW01 (sample SAMN15323449, study PRJNA562643) | freshwater metagenome | isolation source: river surface water | place: USA:Blue River Watershed | collected 2017-08-18
CATATAGTACTTGAAAATCCAATCCAGGCCTCGCAGATACTCTTGGCAGGACCTTTGACGGTCTCCGTGCGTAGCAGAGCCCATATAGCGGTCCCAATAGATGTCTCGCCAGTTTGGCATCAATACACACTCTTCCTTTGTATAGCTTGATACAAGAGCTAGTTCATCGGCTTTTCGAAGAGGCATTTTATTCCATTCATCGACTGTATGTTCCAGCGGAGAAGAGCCACGAGTATGTTGCCACCGTTTACTGAGCTTTCCTTGGCAATGACGTTGCATCCAAGAAGTCTCTCGCGCAGCAAGCCACTCTAAGCATCTACGAATACCATCGTCTGTCCAACCTTCAGATGTTGTAAGAGGTCCTGCAGTTCGAATATCACGCAACATATCGACGAGGCTATGGTGACCTCCATCTTTCAGTTTGAATGTGAAGGAATGGGGAAGAAAATCATTTCCTAGAAAGCTCATGGCCATGCAGTAATCTTGCATATAGGCAAGGTCTCCTCCACATAGAACCTCTCGGAGTTTATGAATACTAAAATACCTGTATTCTTCTTCATTATCAACGTATTTTACTTCACCGCATTCCACTGCCTCGCGAAAGAGCCAGAGTTCTTGAATAGGCTGAAGCAAACTTAGAACAATTAAATCGGCATCCAGACCATAAATCACATGGCTCTGTTGGTTCTTGCAAGACCGCAGCATGTGCATCGCCTTATGTTCTCCTTCTCCAGGTTCATCAGCCCCACTGACAATCCAACGAAGACCGCCACCTGTCAGTTCCTTCAGACTTGTACCTAGTTTTTCCATAAAGAGTGTGCCAGGAGTAATTGCGTTGGTGTCCCAACGTTCCGAGCTTCCATCTCGTTTTCCTAGCTTGCATTCCTCTGCAGCCGTCCAATGACTTTTGAACCGCCGCAGACGCTGTTGACGAAGTTTCGCCATCGGCACCACTCCGTCTACACCAATAAAGACCTGTTCCGTTGGCTGAACAAGGGATACAATCTTTTTAACATAGGTACAGACGTCTCGAATGAGCTGAGACTCCCACGCAATGCGCCCTGCCTCGCCAGGATAGGCTACTGCACCTGGCCGACGGAGGCAATGGTATACCATACAATTAAAATCAATCCATAAATGACTAGGCTGTTGGCCTTTTCGAACTTTTGAGAGCAGACCCGGTACTCGGTCACAAAGTGTTTTGTAATAGGATGGAATCCCCATACTAAAGCAGGAAGGTAGCTCTCTATGAGTTCTTATTTCAAATTGCTTAAGTCGGTTGTAAATGATACCGTAAAGCCCGCATGGCACGAGCTCTTTCGCAGTATGCCAGACAGTCTCTTTCTAGGCACTGCAATCTTCAGTGGAATCACACAGAATTTCCCCCTCGGTATCCTTGTTCTCGCCATGTTAGAACTCAGTCTTATACAAAGAGTCTTTGGAGGATTTCTAGGTTCTGTGGCATCCAATGAAGCGGATGTATCGAGTGCAACCTGTCTACCTGGCATTCCTAGCCCCTATCAAGTATCGATTCTCTCGCATATCCTCAAACAATCTGCCTTTCCGAGTGGACCTGTATTTTTCGTCACAGGAGTACTTACATACTGTATTGCAAGCACCCTGAATTTCAAGAAGGAGCTCAAGGAACTTGGTGAAAAGGAACCTGAGTGGAATACCCGAATCCCTTTGAGTATAACATTTTCTCTCTTAGTTCTGGGGTGCTTTCTTGCATGGAGATTCTCAAATAGCTGCGAAGATGTATTCACAATTCTGGGCAGCGTAGTGCTCGGTATGCCATTTGGATTCCTTGTGTATTTGGTGCATGTCTATTTGTTTGGTCGCAATGCAGTTAACTTCTTAGGAGTTCCTCTTCTCGCGGATGCGAAAATCACAACCGTCTGTGGCAAAGTACCGAATTAGATTTGCCCCAGTAGGATGGCGACAGTGCTCGGTGATTTAATTGTAGGCACTCGAGAATTTTTAACACAAGGCTTTCGAAGTCTTCCGGTGATTTTAGGAAATGCCGTTCTTCTTCTAGGACTTGTACAAGGAAATTTTAATTTGCTGTTTTTCTTTGTGGGTATGTTTATTTTGACACCTACTGCTGTAATAGTTCTCAATGGAGTACTGGAATTGTTATTTAGCTATCTTCCTGAAGAACTCAAACCCTTTTGGCTTGTACCGAATGCGGGCACGGCACAGTGTGCAATCTTTACGGTAGGAGAGCTCTCGAGTGGTGCCCTCAATGGTATTCCATCCCTATGGATGTCCATGATGATTTTCTTCTTTTCCTATTTGATGCTCAACGCGTACGATTTGTACACCAGAGCGGCTGTCAGCAAGGCTCCTAAGGTTGCGGTCGATGCACGCAAGAGCCAAGCTGTAGTCAGCATGGCGATTGTGGGGATTACTGGACTTGTAGTGACGCTCTTACGTTATGGAATGAGCAGTTGTGAGACAGCACTGGGTGTACTTGTAAGCGCAGGTCTTGGATTTGGACTGGCCAAGGGTTGGTTTGCATTTATGCGCAATTGTGGCATGGGTCGTCTCGATGACCTCTTTGGTATCAGCAATCGTATGATGCCGCTCCAGAGTTATGAGTCGCCGCCGCAAGTTACTTGCATGGAAATTCCAAAGTCCAAGCAGTAATGGCGAGTCTCCTAAAAAATTGGAATTGAAATTTGACAACTGAAAAGACACAAAGACAATGTCTACTCAGATGTCCAACTCCAAGTACTCGATTCTGCGCATTCGCTTCATCGTGAATGACAGCCAGCACTCTACGGATGAGTGGGTTGAAGTTCTGCCGTCACCGTCCAATCCGAATGCAACCGCCCTTGGTCAGGAGTATACTGTAACCTCAAAATTTGGCAAGTACGAATATGTATCCCAGGTACGCGGTTCTGACTCTCTTCTGCAGCACATTGGAAGCATTCTGCGCCTCGTAGCGGCCGACGACCTTCCCTGCAAGCGAGTCCAGCTGGATATTCCGCATGTTCCTTCTCTGCTCATCAACCATTCCAATCTCCAGGCTCGCATCTTTGAAATTGTAAATATGGTGCACCAGGTAACAACTGCGTGGCCTCAGCTAAAGTCAACCACCAGTCTCAATGCCAATGCAGAGCCCTTTGTGCCGCCTCGTCTAACGATTCCGTCCCAGACGTTTCCGTGGGATTCCTTCAGGACGCCGAGCCGCAGGACTCGCCGCCATCTGCGATTTGATGACGATGGACACGAGGTCATTGACCTAACGATGGAGGACTAAAGACCATACAATGCACGAAGACGCGCAATGGCTTGCCTCCACCGCTGGACATCTTCAAGTTTCAAGAGCTGCCGATTTAGAGCTGTATGAAACATTGTGCCAAGTTCCACAATCTCTTTTTGAATCGAACGTCTTGGATATAGGCTCGGCAAATCCTCTTCAGGAGGAGTTGATTTTCCATTCATACGATTGACCTGTTCGTGACAAGCCCAAAGCCAATGGCGAAGCCAAGAACGTCGTTCTTCTCCTTCGAGATATCGTATACGCTCGACTGCATGATTCAAAAGCCATTCACTGTAATGTGTTTTGCAAATTGCGCAAGGCATAACATGTGCTTGTGTTTTCAGGACGAGAATCCAAGCTTCTGCCTCGTCGCGCCTTTGTACACTATCAGGTTGCTCACCACTACATTCTGCCATCGTATGAAAGATGCGCCAGAAGCGCGGCCCCCATGCTTCACGAAGCACACCTATTGAAAAGGTTGACATTGTAGAGAAACCCCTGAAACCTACCTTGGCCTTGCTGAATAAAGTTTAAGCCCACGGAAGAACCATAAAAATTGAGTCTTGAGACTGGGGTACTCATTCTCAACATACTATGGCTGTCACATTTCCAGCATCTCTCCTCCAAACTCTCCAAGAGAATTTCCACTTGGAGGCTAAGCGTCTGTGTCGCGATGCCGCAAAACTTTTGCGAGTTCCTGAAAAGGAACTGACTGCCAAAGTGCTTGGAAAATTCAATTCCAGCTCCATCTTTAAAATCGTCGATGACAATGACACTCCAACGACGTGTCCAATCATCCTCAAACGTGGAGGCATCTTTGAGCGGTGCAGGTGTCCTTGTCTCCTTGGGACTGGACGGTGTTTGAATCATCAGACTGCCAATCCACCGCCAGATGTCTCCAATCATCTTGTTCGTTTGACACGCCTAGAGCCCCATCCAGACTTGTCTGAGCCGCTTTGGTGTCGTGAAGATACACAGGAAATGTTTGACCGTTCAGGAGCAGTGATTGGAGAGCGCAGACATGGAGCTCTTGTGCTCTATGAGTTTGGTCCTGAAGATTCAGATTCAGACTGAAAAAATTGGAAATTCTTCACGGACTTTTTTCATGTAGTCCTCTATTCTCGAAGCAAATGGAGTTTGCTGTTCGATTTCATCCTGGCACCTTTGTGGCCAAGGCTGCGGCGCATTCCAGGAAGACGCCCAAGTATTCCTATGACAGCGTACGAGTTCAGAAGGGTTGGCGCCGTCGCATCTACCCACTGCCTCCCAAATCTAACTTTGAGATTGACAATCCCCATCTGCTGTATCAGGCTGCGCGCTGTAGTCCCTTCTATAAATTCTGGCTCCAGTCTATTGGTCAGAGCATTACACAGAGGTATATTTACTTTGATACCCTCCGTGCCGATAAACGGAATCGTACTCGAGAGACACTTATGAAGCGTCCTGAAATGCAGCCCTTTGCGCAACGTCTTCTTGCATGTGCAAAGATGGAACAAAATGTGCGCTTTCAAATGCGCCGCATTGTCTATCTATGGCATCAGAAACGGTATCGTCATCGTCTTCTGAATACAGAGGACCCTGGAACGATGAGTGAACCTGAGCACCCTATTATTCTGTACGATAGCAGGGCTCGCGGTCATTATGTCTTTGAAGCATCTACCCTGAAACGTCAGCTCGAAGAGAATCTGGCCTATTGCAAGTGGCTAGTTCCTGAGCCGATGAAGCCGAAAAATCCCCTCACGAATCTACCCTTTCATCCAGGTCAGCTCTCTGAAATTCTCCGCCAACTCACGTGTATGGGTAAAAGTTCCTGGATTCTGGAAGGCTATAAGGAGCATAAGCATGACCTAACGGACTTTCTGGAAACGTTCCGTCAGCCGCTGCAGATTCGTGCTGTTGAGAACTGTCGCAAAAATCCAACAAGTGAGGATACTCTTGACTTTGTGGGCGAATTTATTGAGGATGAGTTCGACTATCATGATATCCCGCTGACATCCACTCTTACGATTCTCAAGTGGGCTCTTGAGCACAAGGCGGATACAAAGTACATGCAGAGTTGGATTCAGGCATGGGCCGAGTATTACAAGGCTACAATTCTTCATGGAGAAGAGACAATTCGAAAGAATCCTCACCTTGTAAGCTTTGCGCATGACATGTCTGCTGACCTCTTTCGCAACAAGGTTATGATTACAAAACTCGGTCGTATGCGTCTCGAAATGCTAGGACATCCCATCGTCCAATCTCCTCCACCCCCGCAAAGTTCACCTCTCCAAGTTCAAGTTCCACTAAGCCCACTTCCTGCCTATGAAGAGGAGGTCTCTCCATCTGATGTCCGAAATGTTCGAGCTCGTAGCGAGGGAGTAGTCTTTGACCTGGGAGATGGCGTGAATCTCCTCTTTGCGCTTCCTGACTCTGTCCACGTCACAATTCCATCTGCACTAATAGAAGAACTGCTCAATCATGAGCCACCATCAGACTAGACGCAGAGGTCATCCTGCGCAAATCCCCAAACAAACAGCAGTTGCATGTTTCAAAGACGGTCCTGTAGAAGGCGAGGTAGTTGTCACACAAATTCAACCATCTGTTGTACGTATACGAGCCACTTTTTTCAAGTTACCCACGGGAAAGCATGGATTTCATATTCATAGAGCGGGTGACTTACGAGGAGAAGGATGCAAAGGGGCATGTGCGCATTTTCACAAAGGTGCCCCTCAACCCCATGGAGGCTACAACACACGCCGCCGCCACACGGGGGATTTAGGAAATCTGGCCATGCCACCTCAGGGACCTCTGCGCAAGATGTACACACTCAAAGGACTCCGTGTCTCTGAACTTTGGGGAAGGTCCTTCATCGTACATGCAGATGAGGATGATTTAGGAACAGGTCCCCATGAGGATTCCGCAACAACTGGGCATAGTGGTGCGCGGATTGCATGTGCAATCATTGGAAGAGGCGAAATGTGCCAGTAAAAATTGAATACTGCCAAAGGTATCCAAACTGTAGGCAATACCATGGCCCAGAGTGTAGAGTACACGCTAGGCCCTGAGATTCAAAAGGAGGAAGTCGAGACCTATATCCAAACACACTTTCCTACAGGAACTGGAAAAAAAGGATACTGTCAAAATGTGATTGAGTTTCTGCAGCAACATGTTTGCCGTCCGATTTATGGAACGTATCTGAATCTCATTCCTGGAAAAACGAAGGCTGACCAGAATCATAAAGACCGCCGCTGGAGACAAATTCGTGATGAGATGCACTATAGCTTTATCAGTACAAATGACCCCAGAGCAAAGTCACTAGGACTGAAAGCAGAGTACTGGGTTCTCCTTGAGAAGGACCCCAAGATTCCGTCTATTCGCACTGTGAGTAAGGCAATTCAGAGTGCAGTCTTTCAGAGAGACAGTAATACATGCACCCGCTGTGGTGCCATTGCAGGACAACCGCATCATCTCTTTCCTACCGAAACGGTGAGACTACATCTGGGTCATATTGTACCCTTTTGCCAAGAAACGGCCGAAAAGGTCTACAAAGTCGAAGATTTCGTGACACTGTGCTCCAAATGTAACGAGGGAGAAAAAGCATCGCCAGTTTCAAAGGAAGAGCGAATTCAGATGCTCCTGAAACAAAAAGAGCTGATTCGTGCACGTCTTCTTGAACTAGGATATACAATCTAAATCACTCCTCCAACACAAAGACCTTTGGGAGTCGTGTACCCGCCCAGGGTGTAAGAGTTTTTTGCTTGTAGAGGTCAAGAACCATATCCAGAACAGATGCACATGTATCAGCTTTTCCAGTTTGAATAAAGTCTTGAATCCTTTGGAACTCGGTTCCCCAAATATACAGGTGTCCAGGAACAACCCAGGTTCTCCACCAGCGCCAGAGAGGGGAGGATGTTGCCCCATCTACACGGACTCCTTCCCCATGCGACTTCTCCCTGTCTCGTTTGGACCATTCATCAGGATGGTCACAGGTAGTCCATGGAAAGTATGTATCCCAAAAGGCTTCGTTAGCAGAATCGTCCTCCAACCCTTCTGGAGGCAGAACCTTTTTCCACCATGGACTTTGTTGGAAGTGGACTTCGCTAAGCCCTTGGAGGTCCATACTCGTATCTCCTCCACGTCCACGAGCTGTCATGCCAAAGAGGCATTCGTAGGGAATAGCATACACACGACGCTCTCGAAGATTCTGCATGTGGGACCAGTCCTCGAGGGCAGTTAGAACTTCCTCTGGCCAACGAGGATTCAAGGGTTCCCAAGTTTTTTTAAGACTGTGGGCAGCCATTGTACTGATGCAGGATGCAGTACTTTTGGCATAGAGACTATAGGCGCGCATATCCTCTTGCAGTGCTTCTAGGCACCTATCGATACGCTCATCTTCACTTTGAGCAAGCATCTCGGTCCAAAAGTCTTCCTGGTCGCTTTGGAAGACTTTACGCCATTGGCATGTCAGTAGGCTTGAAGACTGGCTCAAGGATTCTTGAAGGGCCGCCGCCCAGAGAAGAAGCCAGAGGCTACTATCACGCTCCGAACACTGGCAGAGTTGAAGTGTCAGTGTGCGACGACCTTCTCGTGTTGTGGATGTCTGAGACCAATCCAGGAGCCATGCAAGACGTCGTACACCTATAAAGAGGAACCACGCAATAAAGAGAAGACGTCGAGCTTCTCCGCCATAGCAACTCTCTTCCAGTTCGGTAAGCCAAAAGAATGCTTCCACAGTTCGTTTGGATTTTAGGCAGTACAGGAATGCAGCGCGAACTTCTTCAAACCTGTAGAGGTGCCTCGTGAGGCTTGCCATGTGTAGGAATCCCTATAAATGGATGCGCAAGCAACTAGCCAATTTTTTTGCGACTGTGTTGCAGACAGTGTGTGGAGTTCTCATGAATGGACAACCTGCAAATGAAATACTGCCAGGGCTCTGGTTGGGAAATCGGCAAGCGAGTCAGGATGTGAATTGGTTACGAGCCAACCGGATTGTGACAGTGTTTAACTGTACAAAAGACATTCCCTTTGTTTCAAGTGTTCCTTATAAATACAGGGTCCCTGTGGATGACAATTTACAGGCTGATGAGCTTCGCAATTTGGAACATTGGAGTTTTGAGATTGTGTATAAGATAGCAAAGGAGAGGAATCAGGGACATGCAATTCTCGTACACTGCGCAGCTGGAATGCAGCGGTCTGCCGCGGTTGTAGCAATGTTTCTCATTTCGCAGTATCGGTGCACACCAGAACAAGCGATTGCATTTATCAAGTCGAAACGCCCTATAGCATTCTATGGACAAGCGAATTTTGGCCCTTCGATACATGGATTTTATGAAAGTTACATTCAAATGCTCGTGAAGTCCAAAGCCTGGGAAAAATTCCCTCGGATTCCACTCCCCACGGATGCGATTACGAATACCTAGACTTCAGAGTAGGATGGTAGGCACCTACAAGCGCCGCAAAACACGCAAACAGAATCGCCCTGGTTTTAAGGTCCAACATCATCACCTATTGCTTCGAATGGAACTTGAGACGTGTCCAAAAGAGACTGATAAGGAAAAAGTTGGGCATATGATTGATGCAATCATTAAGGATATAGGCATGAAAAGCTTAGCAGCCCCTCATGTCTATTATATGAAATATCCTAGATTTAATGAAGGCCTAACTGGAATTGCTCCGATTGAGACGAGTCATATTGCGTTTCATTTTTGGACGAGACCCGACCCTCATATCCTTCATACTAAAAAGAGTACATGTCTATTGGAATTTGATATTTATACCTGCGGTTCTCTATCGCAAAGAAATATTGGCCGTGTCCTTCATCATTTAACACAGTATACACCTGTCTACGCGGATATTACGCTTCTGAATCGAAATAGAGGTCTCACAATCGAGCGTCATATGCACTGGAACTCAGAAGAGTCGACACAGCGCTGGGTAGACTGGCTGAATAGTCCTGCATTTGATTAGATCCTATTTATTTTATATCATTTGATATGATACAAAAAGAAAAAGCTTTAGTTGATTTTATGCGTAAATTTAAAAATGTTTATAATTCTGAAGGGGGTCGTCGAAAGCAGCGGACCCATCGCAAGCAGCGCAACCAACGCAAAACAAAGCGTTCTAGACGCTAATTGTGCGTGCTGAAGGGTCTGTCGCACCAGGAATCCAGCGCGGCATCCAATGATATGGTACCGCAGCCCGTTCAGCCTTTCCATAGAAACGACTGAACAGAACTCTGTAAAAATAGGCCTCTGCCGTCTGTGGCGTCAGATGCGTAAATACCGCAGCCTTCTCCTTCCAACTGTCTCCAACATCCTCCAGAGCCTTCTCTTGGCAAATCTCATACCATGATTTCGGACCACTGACACCGTCACTAAAGGCCTCCTTCTTGCGCCACAGAACCTCATAAGGTAGTAAGTCATCTGTCCCCATCGCAATGCGAAGGACCGTTTTCTCAAGATGCTTTGCATCAGGGCGACGAAGCTGTGTGCTAATTGCACGCGCAACAGCTACAAACTGTTTATCTAGAAAGGGTGTACGAGCTTCGACTCCATGGCTGCTGATGCACCTATCAGACCGAAGTACATCAAACATATGAATATCTTGGAGCAGACGACCCGTTTCAGCTTCAAAGGCTTCCTCCGAAGGCGCCCTGTAAAAGTATTTGTAACCACCAAAGACTTCATCCGACCCATCGCCATTAAAGACAACCTTACAATCTGTGCGCTTCGCAATTTCACGACTGACAAGCCAGTTTCCAACAGACGCTCGCACTGTTGTAATATCATAACTCTCAATGTCACGAATGACATCAGGAACCGCGGCCCAGAATTCATCAGGCGTCATAACAACCTCTGTGTGCTCAGACCCAATATGGTCCGCGACCATACGAGCATAGCGCAGGTCTTCAGAGCCTGCAAATCCAATGCTAAAGGTTTTGAGAGGCGCAGCACCAGCCTTTTTCAGATTCTGTTGTACAAGCGCGGCAATAAGACTGCTGTCCAGACCGCCACTGAGAAGCGCAGCGACAGGCCTCTCTGTCATCATTCGCTTTTCAACGGCCTTCTCAAGTGCAACTCGTAGAGATGTGGCGGCTGTCTCAAGCGTCTGGAGATTGGGGTCCTTGAGCCAAGGAACCGTATGATAGGCCTCAAATCCAACTCGATTGAGTGTGCGAAGGTCATAGCATGCATAATGACCAGGAGGAAAGGCCTCAACATGAAAGAGTGTATTTAGAGGCAGACTCTTGAGCTCACTTCCAAAGAGAATCCGACGAATGCCACGTGGCTTTCCCTCGGCATCTAGAACTCGAGCATGCTCAGGACTGTATCCGTCCTCTTCTTTCGCGAGCTCATATCCAACATACAGAGGGCGAACGCCATAGGGGTCACGAGCAACATATGCAAGTCCAGCCTCTGTGTCTACAAGAACCATGGCAAAGACACCGTCTAGACTACGGAAAAAGGTAGGTGCATCCGTCTGTGTACCGAGTGCCTTAAAGAGAGGACCCAGAACTTCACAATCTGAATAGCTCTTAACAGAAACAGAGAAGCGTGCACTGAGTTCCTTCCAGTTATAGATTTCTCCATTGCACATCCATGCATACTTACCTTGGCGCATAGGCTGCATACCCTCGTCCGTCAATCCATTGATAGCAAGACGTGTAAAACCCAACTGGAATGACGCACTATCGAGCACGCGCATACATTCAGGACCACGCGCCTTGAGTTTCTGAACAAGATGCTGAACCGTGGCAGGGTCGAGGTTTGCCCCGAGACATGCCCAAATTCCACACATTCTTCTAAGAACGTTGTTTCTGTTGTTTAGGTTCAAGACTGTAGCCACTTCTGGACCTGCTCTCGAACTCCAGGGGCAAAGGTGCACATGGCGAGCTGAGAGCCAAGCGTTGTATCACGGCGCTTATCGTTCAGGTCATAGTTCGCCAGAAGATTCACAAAGGCATCATTCTGAACAAAGGTTCGTACAGACCCTACAAGACGAGCTTGTTCATGGACTGGCTTGGAGCGAAGAGTACGAAGGATGTCCATTGGAGTCGTTCGTTTGTCTCTATGGTTTGAAAATTCCTATTCAATTTTAGAATGCCGTGCCCTCGAACCCCTCAGATTGCAAATGGATATCGTCTTATGGATGCCAGTGACCGTGTGAGACGTATGCAAGAGACTGTTCTCTTTACAGGATATGCAATTCAAAAACAGAGAACACAACCTGGAGTCAATGTCAGCAGTTGCTCTGGATTTCAGAATAGTACGATTCAGAACTTTCAGACATATGAGTATGCGACTCAGATTGCTGAAGGCCGTGTCTACTTTAGCACTTGCCAAGCTACTCAATAGGAATGTCAGCGGGCAAACCACCCCTGCGGGCAGTTGTCTTAGATAATGATGAGACTACAGGGTCGTATGGAATCCTCTTTGCGCTTATGGATATCTTAAGTCAAATGGGTGGTTTAGATGCTGATACAATACACTTTATTTTACATAGACTTACATCGTGGTGTATACTTCATACAGTCTTCCGACCTGGATTACGTACATTACTTCGCTGTTGTCTTGCACTTCGAAAGCAGAAGAAGATTGATGCAATTATTATGTACACCAACCAATGGGATACAGGAGATATCTATAGTGTTCCGCAAGCCATTGCTTACATGATGAATATTCTTGCTGGTGAAACTGTATTTGATACTATTCTTACAAGGCCTCAAGCACCAGACGGAGATGGTCAATATAAAAAACAGTTTCATCGTGTTCTCGATGCGTACCCTGGAATTCCAAAGGACATTCGTGATATTCTGTTTGTGGATGATTATGCTGCACCGGATTTTATTCGACATGATGGAATTGCCAAACCATTTGTACTCCCAGAATGCTGGTATAAGATAGACGCCTATCATCGTATACTTTTGCCGAAAGAAGTAACAGAGTGTATGATACACTGTTTGCATCCAATCTTTGGTGATGATGTCTGGATACTTCAAGAAGGTCTGTTAGATTGTTATAGAGCACTTTTACCGACAAAATCATCCATTGCAAGTGCTAAGCCCTTTTTAGATCTTTGTTTAGTCCTTCAAAAACGGTATGGATATGTTCCGAAAGCGTTGATTCTAGATGCGGCAAACTATTTAAGCTAAGAGTCTGTACCTGAAGGAGATACGTGGAGTATGGGTGATGCTCCACGTGTAAAAGATACAAAAGAGCGTCTGCAGGAGTCCATGAATATTCTGAAACAGCTGCAAGAGCTTGGAATTCCAGATACGGACCCTGGCTACAAGGCACTGAGTGCGAAATTCAATGATTGGATTCGCGGGAGTGATGCGTGGCAAGGAAATGTTGATTTTCACCGTTGGGATCGTAGGGCAAAGGTCCTTTTACCTACGAAACCTGGAACTAAGGCCAAATGCGACTTTCTAATGTACAAGTTTTAATACGCAAATAACATAGCGGCTCGTCCACCATAAATTCTCAGAATATTGTGCGTTTCAGCATAACAATAAATCCATAAGCGTTGCCGAGCGGTTTTTATATCCTCGGCTACGATTTGCGAAATTTCCTGGACACCCTGTCCACCTGCAATTCCAAAGCGCAGAGATTTCTTCATGATTCGATTCATATTGGCTTGACCTGTTGGAAGGGATGGTGGAAAATATCCTGCTTGCGTGCCCAGAGGAATGCTGTACATGTATCGATTAATAAAAGGAGATTTTCGCTCTTCGAGTGACGGTAAAATGCTGCGGTAGAGAGCTGGAAAGGCTGTGCTCGTTTTAACATAGTTTCCTTCATACAGTAGCTCAAGTGTGGCAAACGGTTCAGAGCCACGTGTCGAAAATCCAGGAACAAGAGGCAAGACATAGGCTGCGTTCAAGCCACTACAATCTGGCCACCAAGGTGCATAGGTTTCGGATGCAGGTGCTGGTATAGGAACTCCTCCTGAATAATATCCCAGGTCGCTTCCTGAGAGGTCGCGTGTGGCTAAGAAATAGGCATTGTAAGGAATGGCAAAATAGTTTTGGGCCATAAAATACAAGTGACGCGTGGGTTGAGGAAGTTCAAGCGGTATGGTCACATCCGCAAAACCACGAGTGTCGCGTGGTTCAATACGATAATGTTGCACAACAGGGAGCTCAATTTCGGCTTGACGAAACATATTAGCCTCAGGTCGGTCCAAGTACATGTACTCGGCTAGAAGATAGGTGTCTCCAAGGGCCAGAGTCAGAGGCATTTCCACACCTGGAATGGGTGACACAAGGGATGCATTTTCTTGTTTGTTGAGGGCCAGACCTGGAACAATGCCACCACCGAGAGGATCCGCTTGATAGAATTTGCTGCCGAGGATAGGCCACAGCGCAGACCCTTCAACTGTAGGTACGACTGCTGTAGCAGGAGCACGACTGTCCGTGTAATATACACCATTGACAGGTCGGAATGTGACTCCTACACGAATTTCATCAACGTGAATGGCATCAATAGGGAGTGCAGCACCGAGGTCACCTTTGCTGAACCAGAAGGGAAGAGGCACAATGACACGCTGAGGCACGGCTGAATTTCCAAGACTCGTTTCCCCAAAGCCATTCTCGATGCGACCAAGCATTGTGTTGCGATTTACAAGTTTTTCAATCGGCGTATCATATTCGTCGTGAATTTCCAAGAGGCGACTTTCAATGTTTTCTACGCGTACACCACCTATATCTAAGGTCACCGATGCAATGAGCGCATGGCCTAAGCTGTTGGTCCAGCCGAATCGAGGACCGCGAAAGTTAGCCCCTGCAGCGGCGATGGCAGCAGCTTGCTGGGTGTAAATGTCAGGGAGAGTACAAACCAGATATAAACGTGTTATGAGTTCACCCTTCTTGACGAGCTGACAGAAGGCGGTTGTGCCAAAGTTGGGTTTCTGTTGAAAGTCAAGACGGCTCCATTGTGTCGTGAACCGACCCGCTTTCACCCAAACACGAATGAACGCCGAGCAGTCTTTAGGACCGTCTTTCGGAAGGAGTCGTGTTGTATCTTGAACTCCGCTATGGAGAAGGCGCACGAGTGCGGCGACCATATCTAATGGGGTGTTGGAGAGGTTGTTTAGATATACAAGTCTATAGGTACACTCTATACATTCTGAGTCGAGTATAAAATTGAGTCATCCGGATCACGTTACCCAAAGTGTTAGAATTAGGTAAAGTCTAAACCCGCAGCACCTCTTCTAGAAGATGCCGACCTACACGTGCGAAACATGTGAAAAAGCGTTCAAGCAAAAGGCCCATTATGATAAGCACAAGGCACGGAAACGTCCATGTAAAAAGGATACGACCATTGATGCGCTTGTGGAGAAAAAGGTACTTGAAATTCTAGCCAAACAAAATGTTCTGGTGCCACTCCCTGCACACCCAACTCAGCCAACTGCTGTTAAACCGAATCCAGTCAAACCGTTTCTGAAGTGGGTAGGTGGCAAAACACAAATTCTGGAGGAAGTGTTGGCAAAGTTTCCCAAGGAGATGGTGAATTATTATGAGCCCTTTCTTGGTGGTGGAAGTGTACTACTGGGACTCTTATCCTACGCAAAAGCAGGTCTTATCAAAATTGCAGGGAAAGTATATGCAAGCGATTTGAATTCGAACTTGATTGGCGTATATAAGAATATTCAATCCAACCCTGAAACTCTGATTACTGAAGTTAAGAAACTTGTAGCGGAATTTGCAAAGGCAAAGGGGTCACTCGTAAATCGTAAACCATCAACTCTTGAGGAAGCTCTGACAAGTCCTGAATCCTATTACTTTTGGGTGCGGTCTCGATTCAATGCTCTTTCAAAGGACCAACGCATGACATGTCCAGGTTCAGCAATGTTTCTCTTTCTGAACAAAACGTGCTTTCGCGGTGTCTATCGTGAGGGTCCAAACGGGTTCAATGTTCCCTTTGGCAACTATACGAATCCTACTATTCTAGAAGAAGACCATATTCAGACCATTTCAGAACTCATTAAGAATGTTGTCTTTACAGTAGCACCGTTCTCAGAATCCTTGGCAAATGTTCAACCAGGAGACTTTGCCTATCTTGACCCACCCTATGCTCCTGAAACAGACACGTCCTTTGTATCATACACTGCTGATGGATTTGACCTTTCAAATCATACACAGCTCTTCAAACGATGCGCAGAGTTTAACGCCCTATCTGTAAAGTTTCTCATGAGCAATGCAGATGTACCTCTTGTAAAGGAGTCGTTTCCTTCTCCAGCTTATATAACGACTGTTGTCGAATGTAGACGCGCCATTCATTCAAAAAAGCCAGGGTCTAAGACAAATGAAGTTCTCATTCAAAACTCAGGAAGCGCTTGAGAATATCCGTAGCCCCAATATATTCAATTCGGTTCTCTTTGAAGAACTCGAGAAACTTTTTCTTTTGAACACTGGTTTTCGCTCCAGGTAAGTTTCCATACTGTTCACGGCAAGCCTTTTCAGCACCACCCATGCAGAGAATTGTCAGTGGTTTTTCGTACAATTCAGGAATCTCTGCATATTTGAAAGGGCAGCCGAGGATTTTTTCACCAGCTGTACCTTCTGTGAAGAAGGTTTCAGCCTTTGCTTCCCAAATTCCATCCTCTGTTTCAAGGTCAGGTTGATAGTGGTCTTTCTTTACAGGTTTGGATACGGTTTTTCCAAGAAGCAGAAGCAGTTCTTCGCACAGGTGTTCACCAAATTTATTTGTCCATTGCTTATCGAGTTTCAAATCAGGTCGGCGGGTTTTCAGCATTTTGCGACCCCATTCATCTTCCAGGACTTTGAGTTTCTTGGTGTCCTGCGTTTTATTCTTCTTTTCAATGGGTGGAAGAAAGGATAGGTCTCCAAAGAGCCACTGAAGTACATCTTTATTTCGGAGCAGCACAATGCGGTCATCAGAAACAGTCGTTAGTTTGTTCACAATGGGTTGCCATTCAGGACTGCAGGAGGGTGCCACTGCAGGAGTGACGTTCTTCAACGCACGTTTGAGGAGAAGAGTTGCCATTGTAGTTTACACATAAAAAATAAAAGGATTATTTCAATTTTTATGTGTAAATATTGATATTAATATGCAAATAGTTAAAAACTATATTTATAGTCTACGCCACAATCTTACATTTTTTCAGCACTTTCATCTTACTCTCCACGCACAGACCAATATCCTCGAGTTTTTTAACCGACTCTAGCTTGCTGCCATCCAAAATAAGAGCCTTTTGAATTGTACGCCCTTTCAGCGTTGCAAGAGCAACTTTGAGTAAACCCATCACCAGACTGCTCGCATTTACAACCACAATTTTCTGAAGACTCTGACCGTGTTCTTTATCCAGCACGTCCGCAACCATTTTAGAAAAATCTAAACCCATATAGTCTTTCATCGTCGCATCGGCAAAATCAAAAATCCAAATCCAGGGTGAACCTCCAATCGTCTTCAAATGATGCTGAATATTAATGAGTTTTTCCTTGATAGGTTCATTTGATGTAGCCTTTGAGGGATTTGTATAATAGAGCTTAACTGCTCCAGAATGTCCCAGATACTCAAAGGAGTGTGCCGTTGCATTCACCGCGCATAGAGGACATCCCATAGTTCTTCTCCGTAAACCTATAGGGGTTTAGTAACTCTGTTGGTACACATCTGGCGCAGGGCATGGAGGATACGCACAAGGCTGCCCTGTCGGAACATACGTTGCCGTTGGAATGGAAAGAGGGTCACTTTGTACACGAACAACATAGGGCGTTTTGAGAAATACAGATGGCCACCCACCATAGTCACTCGAATTCACCCAAGGAAAACTATCACTAAATCCCTCTTTTATTCTTAGCATAAGAACTAGAGCCATAAAGGCAAATACCAAATATAACCAGTACACTCCTGACATCCTGTTCCTTTTATCCTAAAGGATTGGTATATATACAAATGTATGGACGATTTTGTAATTACTCGTAGCTACCTGCGGTCTCTTCCTGAACAGGAGAATCGTGCCAAGATTAAGAGAAATGTATTTAACTATGCCCATATGATTCGCACTATGATTCTTTCCAATGCGAGGGCAGGACATACATCCTATTGTCTTAGAGCGCTTGATTGCGCAAATCTTGCACTGGACGCCGAGTATCCTCGTCTCGTCAGAGAACAACTTCAGCAGTGGTTTCCTGATTGTACGTTTCGGACTGTAACGCCGAAGGAAGGTTATTTTATTGTGTCATGGGATTAGGAGGACTTTAATGTCCAATTCGCAAAAACCTATGGATTATACTATGCGGTATCAGCGACTTGCAGGTCGCGTGAATTTTGCCAATTATACAATTCAAAAAACACAAGTAAGTATAAATGAGCGAGTTGGAACCAGTTATTATTTTCCGACAAAGGATGCAAGCATTGTTCCGAATCTAGAAGAGGGTGCTACCTACACAACTCCTGCTGAACAAGCTTCTTATATCGCAGAGGTCATTCCAGTTGTCACACCGAATACAACTCCTGAAACGGAAGAAGTCACAACACTGTTTACAACTACAGGGTCTACAACCTGGACTGCACCCGCTGGAACAACATCAGTTGAGTACCTACTTGTGGGTGGCGGTGGAGGAAGTGGAGGTGGATATGACACAGGGGGTGGCGGTGGTGGGGGCGGTGGTATGGTTCTTACAGGGACGTACTCTGTAACTGCAGGAACTACATATACAGTGACTGTCGGTGATGGTGGTGATGGTGGTATATCTATTCGGTCTCCAGTCTCTGAAACAAATGGAAGCCCTGGTCAAGATACTGTATTTGATACACTAACCGCACTTGGTGGCGGTGGCGGATATGCTTCTAGATACCCCATTGGTGGAAACAATAGTTCCGGTGGACCAGGGACCATAAGTCCAAGTGTGGCATCTGAGGGAGGTCGTGGCGGAGGAAGTGCTGGAGATGGAAATGGTGCTGGCGGAGGAGGTGGTGGTAATACGTCAGCAGGTGCGAATGGTGTTGCCAATACAGGTGGCAATGGAGGAGCTGGAATATCTAGTTCACTAAGTGGTTCTGCTGTAACATATGGTGCTGGAGGCAGAGGTGCAAATGGAAATTCTACAAATGCAGCCGTCGCTGGAACGGCAAATACAGGAAACGGTGCAAGAGGTGGAGGAGGTGCAAGTGGTGCTCAAGCAAATGGTGCGAAAGGTGGTTCTGGTATCATAGTTCTCAAGTATACAAAAAATAAGTAAACGCCTAGGAGCTAAATAACTTGTTGGCAATTCCGTTCTCGAAACGGACCCAGTTGAGCGCGATGCAACAGACAACAACTTCAAATTCCAAGTCCTGTGATCCTCCTGGCTGCTGCACATCAACACGTAGCCGCACATCTGTGCTGCGACTCGTATTCATCCAACCTGATGGATTTTGGCGACCTGGAGTTAGGCCTAACATATAGCCATAGACAAAATTATTGTAACCTACAATTCCGCCGCGATGTGCCTTTGCCACTTTACGACGGAATGAATTTCCATCTCGTTCAGTTACTGTGATTCCATTCACTTGTACAGCCGCTCGCACAAGCATGCTTTGGAGCGGTGCTGACAGGGGCTGCCCACCAAGTGTAGTTTGATTGTTGTACTGATACTGTGTAACATTGCTGTAATTGGTCCAGTCATTGTTAATACTCTGGGCTTTGCGTCGAATGAACCAGACAATTTCTTCCACGGGTCCATTGCATTCAAGAGGGAGCTGGAGACGAACTACACCATTACTAGGTGTATTTACAACGTACTTTTTCGCCTCGTCAAAGCGAAACGTTTGGACTTCGCGATACATTCGTTCGAAAGGTGCACGGAGAATGGCCTCACGCAGCTTCCCATCGACCAGAACACCATACGTCACAAGACGACAATCGCGGAACTGTGGCACAGTTGAGGATGCAACTACGTCAAGTGTATTGACTGTTGAAGGTGGTGTAACATACTGAAGGGTAAATGTCTTGCCGAGAGGGGTTTCGTCGCAAGTTGCCCTCGTACCACTCTGTTGCCGTACGCATTCACTGAAAGGACGAAGTGTAATAGCAATGCGCACAGTACCTTCGCGGCACGCAAGTAGAGGAAATCCGTTCCGTAGACGAATGCGCTGAAAACTGAAGGGCAGAATGGCTACGATGATACCATCCGTAGTTGGAAACACACGTTTCTGATTCCAGTTTGCTAGAGCACCAATAGAAGCACGACCACTCGCATCGACTCCTGGGCCAAATTGTGTATTAATGTCGGAAAATAAGAGACTGAATATATTACTGAAATTTCCGTCTACAACTTCTAGAACCTGATCGTCCAACATAAATTCAGCGCGAGCTAAGATACTCGTTCCAAGTGAATTTGCATAATACCATGCTGAATTTGGGTCTTGGTAGGTATAATATCCTGTAGCCAGTTGTGCTACTATGTTTTCAGGCAGCCAGTGACCCAACTGAATTTGAAGTCCCACTGAAAATAACAAGTCACAGCTTTTCACAGACCCAATTTCAAAAACAAGACGCTGACCAAATTCAGCCGTTCCCTTATAGACAAATTCCTGAATTGTAGGAGAAAAATTCAAAGTACGTCGAGTCTTGTCTCGTGTAAACCAGGATGTGGTTGCAGTCAACGGAAAAAGTGCATCGTCCATATCATCGCGGTCACACAGGTCAAGCACGGTTGTACTGTCCCCTAGCGGTCTACTTCCAGTAATCTGTGCCATCCCACTCTGTGAGATGGCAAACATTTCCTTATATAGAAATGGAAGCTCTTGTTAGCTCAGCGATTGATACTTTGCATGACTTTTGACTGAACATTCGCATAGAGGGGATTTTTAGGATACTGTTTTGCAGGTTGTAGGGGTTGAATCGCCAAAGGGAATGTGCGATAGGTTCCTACAATGACGGGTTTGGGTTGCCGAAATGCATCTGACTGCTTTGGAGGAGCAGACATTCTGTTAGTTGTAATACATAAGTTGACCACGCTCCTTCTCAATTTTGTACAGACCCCAGCTTTCACATACACTAATCATTTCAATTTCCTTGTATCCCAGTTGGGGATTCGTCTCCACATTATTTAAGAACACCGTCAGCATGGGTCTATCGGCCGTACTGAAATTCAGTCCACCAGTTGGCTGTCTGACAGCGGGAGGAGTATCTTCAATCCGCCAGCCAAGACCCCAGTCCATGATTGCAATATTTTTGCTAGAGGTTCGCTCTTGTTTAGCATCTGTTTCCACAGTTTGCCAAAAGGCAGCATCCCAGGGACCCTCTCGGAGTTGTCCTGCAATGGTGAGTTGGATGCTATTGTAGAATTGACCCTCGGACCCTGGAAAACTATTACTCATGTTCCAGAGCTGATTTTTCATCAACGCTGACGAATTTCTGAAAAAGGTCAGAATGCGTTCGACTGTAAAGGTCGCATCCAAGAACCGTACAATGTTGGGGATGACTGCAGTTTGTTTATCAAACGGTGCATAGTCAAGTTGTCCAGCTGAAAAGGTGTTGACAAAATAGCGTAAATAAGGAACTTCTGCCTTTGCCTCCAGCAGAGCACGTCTCGTTTCATTCAGCAAATACAGTTGTTTGGTGCGGAGCCAAATGTTAATTTGTCCCATATTTCCAAGACTTACAGCAGGTCCTGTAATCGTTCCTGTTGGAAGCACTTGTGTAAAGGTCTTTTCCCATGGATAGGGATTATACTCACCCTCTGCGGAGGACAGTGTACGGCTTTCTACAAGTCGTTCGAGAGGCCGCAGTTGGAGTCGAAGACGAAAGGGTTGGTCTCGGAGACCTACAAGAGGAAGACCTTTATCTCCTGGCGTAGAGCAGCCGAGCATAGGCAGCGGAATTTCAAGACGACCTGGAACTGCATTGCGCATAACACTGACTGCAGAACCATCGTGAATTCCAGCGAGTTGCTGAGTTAGGAAGCCTTGGTTCCAATTGGACTTTGTGAGTGCGGCAACATAGAGTGCATCTCCTGAAACTTCCTGGAGGAGAATTTTATCCTGGAAAATCTGGATACGCTCAAAGAGAAAATAGCCAATGCCATTTGTGTATCCATAATATGTATTAGGTGAACCTGCAACATACGTGTTGTTTGTATAGTTTCCAGCAACCATTTCGGGCGGGAGCCATGAAGGAAGCTCAATTACGAGTGCTGCATCCACAAGAACATCTCCAGGAAGCTCGAACTCGAATTCACAGCGCTGGCCAAACCGAGGCTGATTCGTTGGATTTGTCCAGCGCTCCTCAGGAAGGGTGGCAGGAAAGCGTTCATATCGCCAGTCAAAGAGATTTGTAGCATCCTTTTCGTCTTTTAGAAAGTACTTGTCTTTCTGGCCTCTGGCAACGAGGTCATATAACCCGCCTTCTACACTTGTTTGATTTCGCGTAGCTTGCGCCATTCTCCTATTGTGGTGAGTAGGAGTTTAGATGCTAAAATTGATACCATTTGATTTACAGTATGAATGTAAATCAAATGTCATCTTGTACTGGAAATGGAGAATGTCTAAATCAATGTGTTTGTAGTTGTTATGAAGATGAAGAAACTGATACTCCATCTGAGGTATGTACGTGTGGACATCGTAATCACACACCACTAGTTGGTGGAACTAGAAAATGTGATATGTACTGTGAAGTAGGTTGTCCTTATAAGTGTAAACTAGTTGAGTGTCATAATTATAGACTATGTAGTAGAAAGGGTCCTCAGTGGTATATTAATAGTCATAATGGTATGTGTATGGACTGTGCAGTAATGCTAGGTAAAATAAAGTTTCTTGATGCTAAAGAAGATTGTCCAATTTGTCTTGAAAATAAAGATATGATTCAGATTAGTTGTGAAAGACATACTCTATGTCTTGATTGCTGGAAACAAATGTCAGAAACTAAAAACAGATCATATCCTTTAACTTGCCCACTCTGTCGTGAAAGTATTTGGAATTGGAGGAAAAAGTAAAATAATTATTATATCATAGTCTCACCACTTGACTTTTTCTGCAGGAGCATCAAAATAGGATATATCAGCATTTTCTAGAAGGACTGAAAATGCAGTCCCTCTAGGGTCTTCTTCAGCAATTTGTTTCTGATATACTTCTATCATTGGTTTGAACCGACTATTCAGTATAAATTGTACAGGTTTTTCTAAAGAAGATAGAGGGTATGCTGTTCCCCAGTTTTTGGGAACAATATTCATATCTTGAGTATACCAAGAATTTTTCCAATTCAAGCGAATAGGATGGCATTCTATTATTTTCAGTACAGATGGGTCTGTACGAATAGCAAATTCAATAGTAGATTTATTTTCTATGGACGTAAACCAACCATCTAAGCCAGCTTCTTGAAAACGAGGTAACCATTTTTGAATTTTAGTGCTGTTCTGTTTTGCTAAATTTAAGTTATTATCTTCTATGAATGTATTCAAGGCAGATAGTATTCGTAAACGATGGATGGCATTTATCATAAATAGTAATTTTATATCTCTTTGTAATTCAATCACCGATATATAAGTATCCTCCATATACCATTCAGATGGATGAAGCGTGGTAAATACTAATGGTTTAGAAGGAAGTGTACATTGTTGATTAACACTCATATGATATACTTTTGTGCCTTTTGGTAAAATAACCACTCCATAGGATGATAATAATGGATTTGTTAGTGTGATATTCTTTTTTTGGTGTCTTTTTATTTTTCTTGTAAATCGTCGGGGTCGTGGATTAGTCTTTTCCATTTTCTTTACGATCTTAGAGAAAATAGTAATTCTA
>JACCDW011759000.1_pt1 | contig 22983 bp, 14 predicted proteins | sample 7449781 | NCBI WGS metagenome assembly JACCDW01 (sample SAMN15323449, study PRJNA562643) | freshwater metagenome | isolation source: river surface water | place: USA:Blue River Watershed | collected 2017-08-18
CGCTTTGAAGTTGTAGACAAGATGAATGCACTGCTGATTCAGATCAGAGAAAGGCGCATAGCTTTCCGTAAAGCTGAAAGACACAGGCTCACCGCTCGCGAAATTATCCCGCTGGGCATCCTTATACCAGGCCTCCATGCTGCCCAGGATTGATGCCTTCTCCTGGGGGGTGAATGGGCCACAAGCCTGCAGTTTAAGAGGTTCTTTCCAGGGGACCAGAGCGCTGCCGAAGAGGAAAGAATAGCCTTCCGCTGCGAATTCCAAAGCCTGGACGTCAGAGTTGGATGCAAAACTCAGGTTGATGAGGACTCGACCTTGACTCTGCGTGGTCGTCGTAAAGAGAAGGCTGAACGCAGTGCCGTCATTCTTCAAGCTATAATGCTGAACCTCAACCGGGAAACCATCGAATCGAGTCAGGTTGAGGACGCCGTTGGACTCGGTAAATTCGAGTTTTTCAGAGTTCGACTCACTGCTTTGATACATCCAAAGGCTGCCATTGATCTTGTTGAACTGATAGTCGCTCAGTTCGAACGCCTTGCGAATCACAGCTTCTTCAGATTCGGTGCTGTTCTTGTCTTCCACATCATCCCAATTGGAGGGAGGATCTTTTTCCGATTTTTCAACGAACATGGTGATACCGGAAACCGTGAAGTCTTTGTAGCGATCGAGTTCGGCCACTTTCAGAAAGCTGGTTTTATTTTGCGTGCTGCCTTGAATGAGAGTGAGGGGGTTGCCGTGAACGAAGTACTCCACCTTTTGGGTGGGGCCGAATGTATCACGTTTCTTGCTTTTTTTGGCTCCGCAGGCTGGCATAAAAAGCAGGCAGGCCATGGCTGGGATCAGAGTGAGTTTGCTGAAATGCATGTTGGAAATCCTCGTTGAAGACGGGAACAGTTGCCAGCCAGGACCATGTGTAGGGCCCTATATTGCAGAAGACAATAGGTTTACTGGAGAGCTTTGGGGGTGTCAACGTGGTTCATAAACTCGCAGACTTCCGGGTTTGGACAAAATAAAACAAAGCTGTCGGGCCCCAATCATTTCTTGTGGATGGCAGTCTCGCCGCGGGGTTGAGCCCGCCACTTGATTGAAATTTCCCAGCTTTCTGCCGAAATACGAAACGAACCAACCCGCGAGCTGAGAGAATGGGACTTTGGTTTTTCATCATGACATGGCTTCTGATTCTGAGTCCGGGACGGGTTCAGGCAGGACCTCAATTTGCTGAAAAATGGCAAATTTGTGAAGAAGGTGGCTCGGATGAAAAAATTCCAGCAGGCGAGACCGATCCTGAAACAATTTCACAGTGTAAAGACTATGGTCCTCACCTTCCCTCCGGTATCAATAAGACCGTATGGCTTAAGCAGAAATTCCCAGCAGAACTCGGAAACCACCATATCCTTTTGATTGAAAATGGCTTCGAAGATCTGGCTATTTACGTAGCGGGTCGCCTCGTTTCTTCGTATGGCCAGTTTAATCGTGATTGGGCCAGCGTTGCCTCACAGCAGTGGCATGCATTGGAACTTGATCCCAGCTGGGCAGGGCAGTCCCTACTCATCCGTATTCACTTTTCGTTCTCGTTCACGGCCAAACCCATCGTGCCTGGCATGATCAACAATCAGGATTTTCATCGGCCCTTCCAGATCAAATCCATCGTGACCGCGGCCATAGTTGGGCTCCTCGTCATGATGGGTCTTGTCAGCCTTTCCATCGCCATCTCGGCTCTGAGTTTTAACGTCTTTGCTTACTTCGGTTGCCTCGCTTTCACCGCCGCCACCTGGATAACGTTCAATCAACATTCCGTCATCAAGAAATATTTAAGCCTCTCCTACAGCCTGCAGTCCAAAATAGACCTCGTCTCGCTGTTTATGGGGTCCGCCTGCCTTATGGTATGCGCTGGAACTCTGCTGGAGATTCAGGGGCGCAGCTTTAAGCTCTTAACGCGTCCCTCCTGGTATTGGGCCGCTTTCGGACTGGTTTTTGCCTTTAACCCTTGGCTCCATATCTGGTATATCCTGCCCATCTATCATGTCCTGATTGTCGTCACGGCACCGCTTTTGATGATGGCGTCGGCGCAAAAGCTTTGGCGCGGGCGAACGGAATCAAAACTCTTTGCCTTTGGCAGCATGGCCGTGCTGCTCGGCATGGTCCACGACATCCTCCAGTATGCAGGGTTTGTGACTACGACTCATGCAAGCGCCAGTAATTTTATGATAGGACTCTTCTTTATCTTTCTGACCATGGCCCTGGCTGTTCGCTATCGACGCGAACGCATCGAAGCCATTGCCTTAAGGGACAACCTCCTCAAGGATGTCAAATCCCTGAACGAGAGTCTCGAATCGCACGTGCGGCGCGTCGATGCCTTGGTGGATGCCAAGACGCGGGATATCCGTTCCATCATGCAGCATATCGAGATAGGAATTTGTCTTGTTGATGCTCATTCTCTTCTGGTCAGCCCGGACTACTCGCAATACACCGAAAGGATCTTTGACCGGAAAAACCTCAGTGGTATCAGTGTTCTTGGTCTTCTCGATCCTTTTGTGAAGGATGGAAGGTCCAATCGGGACGATCTGGAGCGCGCGCTTCAGTATCTGCGAGGCGGGAAGAGAGAGGACTTTGACTTCCATGAGCCTTCGCTTCCCACGCGGCTCGTCGTGAGCAAGTCCGAACAGTCACCCAGGGATATCGACCTGAGCTGGCACCCGATCTGCGGCGATCAAGGTGAAATTCAGCGTTTGCTGCTCACGCTCACCGATGTCACAGTCATTCGTCGTCTCGAAAAATCAGCTCGTGAGAAAGCACGGGAACTGGCTGAACTCAATCACTATATCAGCGAACATGTGCTGCAAAGATTTTTCCCCCCTGACCTGGTCCAGGATCTGATGGAGGGACGGGCTGCGTTCGATGATAAGGCCAAGGAGCATCTCATCACTGTTTTAATTGCCGATCTCAGCAACTTCACGCTCGCGACCGAAGTGCTCGGGCCTGAACTGATTGCGTCCATCCTCAACAGCTATTTTGTGAGAATGACAGACATTATCTTTTCCGAAGGCGGCACAATCGACAAGTTTATGGGAGACGGCATCCTTGTCTTGTTTGGAGCCCCTCGCGAAATGCCTGATTTTGAGCAGGTTCGAAGAGCCTGCCGCTGCGCTTTTAGAATGCAGGCAGCTTTGGAAGAGCTGAACGCGGGGTGGGACTTGCGAGGTTTGGAACCTTTTAAACTACGGGTTGGCATCAATCATGGAACAGCGATCGTCGGAAGCTTTGGGGGGCAAAAGCGATCGGACTACACGGCGATCGGCAGCACCATGAACCTGGCCGCCCGCATTTCCATGAGTGCCCAGCAAGGTGAAATACTGTTAAGCGCCAGCGCTGCGCAATTTGTTGAAGCTGAGGCTATTGAGTCTCGAGGATTGTTTAAACTGAAAGGCGTATCGAGTGAGTGTGAACTTTTTCGTTATCTGCCATCGGCAGCATAAAAAGAGGCGACGTTTCATGGACACGCGCTTAAGACAGCTCGTCTGGAGATTGCCCCTTCTATTCCTTCTGCTCCAGAGCATTCCCTCGTTCGCTTGTGCCGTACGCGGTGTGTGCGACCTGACGGAAATCGATTGGGATAGCGCGGAGCCACTGGCATTGGATGGCGAGTGGAATTTTTATTGGAAAGAATTCGTGGATACTGCTGCAGTCGCCTCGGGAGAAAAAGCTCCAACTGGCTTTTTGTCTCCCGGCGGAGATTGGGGCGGCCTAGTCCTCAATGGCGTCGCTTTGAATCGACAATCGTATGCGTCCTACCACGTGACGTTCGTCCTGAAAGAAAGTCGATATCTGCAATTGAGACTGCCAAGCTTGAGTTCCGCGTCCAGGATTTGGTTGAATGGAAATCTTATCCGCTCGGCTGGACGTCCTGCTGCCGAGCCGCGGGATGAAATTCCTGGAATCCATAGCAGCTATCTGAATTTTGAAGGCAAGGCTGGACCCAACACCATCACGGTCCATGTATCGTCCTACAACACGACATTCCTGGCTGGTGGAGGAAGGTTTCGAATCGCCAGTATAGAAAGCCTGTCGAACTATCACAAAAAACAGCTGGTCATTGATTCCGTGACTTTTGGCTCGATTCTAATCATGGGTTTCTATCACTTTTATCTATGGTTCTTGCGTCGCACCAGGCTGGAGCCTCTCTACTTTGGAATATTCTGTTTGGGTATCGCCTTGCGTTCTCTGGTCTCCGGTAACAGCGATCTGGCCAGTCTGTTTTTGCCCACGCTCCCGCTTGAACTACGCTATAAGCTAGAATACCAGGGTATTGCGATAGGCTGTTTGACGACCAATTTGCTGGTGCAGGAACTCTATCGTCGCGAATATCCCAGGTGGCTCTGCCGAATCTTTGCCGGCTATGGTTTTTGCTGGCTTTTGCTCATCGTACTCAGCGACGCTACGGTCTATCCACGATTGCTTTTCATAAGCCAGATTGTTTTGGCTATTTCGTTGATCGTTTGTCTCAATGCTATTCTCTTGGCCATATACCGGAAGCGGGCTGGCGCTCCTGTGTTCCTGGCTGGATTTCTGGTCGTCTTCACTGTCGTAGTTCTGGATATCCTCGCTTCCCAGGGGGTGATCCATATGAAGCCTTTGACACATTTTGGTGTCTTCATCTTTGTCTTCTTTCAAGCGACTATACTCTCGCAGCGCTTCGACAAAGCCTTTGATAAGGCGGAGACAGCGGAGCGGGAAGTCCGCGCTCTCAATGAATCACTGGAACACAAAGTCACGGAGCGGACGAACGAGATCAACACCATTTTGTCGAACGTCACGTCGGGCTTCCTGGCTGTGGATACCCACGGGAATATCCTGCCCGGTTTTACGCAGTCCTGCCACAGCCTCCTCAATGCAGCGATTGAGCCCGGGAAACCTTTTCTGAGTTACCTCCAGCTGGAATCAGATGCTCGAAGTCATTTCAGAGAGTCGATGGTTCAGGTCTTCGAAGATATTATGCCGGCTGCTGTGACCCTGAGCCAGATACCATCACGCCTTCAAATGGGCAATCGAACCTTGAGCATCACAGGCGTCGATCTTCGCGATGAAGTCGGTCGCATCAAAGCTGTTCTCTTTACAATCAACGACGCCACGAGTCTCCAGGCCGCCGAACGTGAAGTGAAATACAATGGAATGCTCATCAAGATCCTTGGGCAGCGGGAATCGTTCACGATGTTCTTGAAAGATTTCCATCTTGATGTTGAACGCGGCATGGAAGCATCCAGAGCAGGTGATCAGCCTAAAGCTCGTATGCTCCTGCATACTCTGAAAGGCAATCTGGCTTCATTCGGCATTCTTGAAATGGCACAGATGATTCATAGAATCGAGGGCCAGGCCGTTATCGTGGCAGAAGACTTCAACTCCATACAAGCCTCGTTGAATAAGATATTGCATGATAACGCTCAACTCCTTCAGCTGATGGAAGAAACGGAAGAGTCGGTTAAGATACCCAAAACGTTCTTCAATAAAATCTTTGAAACAGTGCAGAAGGAAATTGCTCCCGCGAAGGCTCAGGACTTGCTCGATGACCTTCGTGAATTGAGCTATAAGCCGATTCATAGCTATCTCGGTCCGCTTACCGCGGCGGCCGAGGCTACCGCAGCCGCTTTGGACAAAAAGGTGCAGTGCGAGATCCAAGGGGATGAAATACGCGTTCCCGAAAACTTCGCTGGTGTTCTGCGCAATATCATACATCTGGTTCGGAATTCCATCGACCATGGTATCGAAACACCTGAAGAACGAGGGAATAAGTCTTCGACAGGACGTATTTCGCTGACCTTCAAAAAAGCCAAAAATCACCTGGTGGTGGTCGCCGAAGATGACGGACGCGGTCTGAACTTGGAAATGATCAAGAAGAAGGCTCTTAGCCTGGGGCTCGTGACGGAAGATGAGTTGAAAAAGATGTCGGATCAGGCAATTGCGCGTTTCATTTTTCATCCGAATTTTTCGACAGCGAACGAAGTGACCGAAATCTCGGGACGCGGAGTCGGGATGTCGTCGGTGGAGGAAGCTGTTACGCAGCTGCATGGAGAGATTGACGTCAAAAGTCAGACAGGTGAAGGCACGGCCTTCATTCTTACTTTGCCTTTGAGTGCTTGAGCTTTTTTACGAACGATAGCGCAGAATGATGATAGAGTCCCACCAGGCGAGTCTTTCCTTGCCTTTTTGTCTGCAGGCATTTGGACACAGAGTTCGATCGATCTCAGCACAAGCTTGTTGAACATCAATAAACGTTTGCTCCGATTGACACCACATCAGTCCAACGCTAAGAATATTTCAAAACCAGGTTTTTCCCTTTGTTTCGTTTGCGATCTGAAATGCTGATAAGCGCAGAAAATCAGCTCTGAAACCAGGACGTGGTGCGTCTGTCTCTGATCAGCTACGGAAAGAAAACGAGCCGGGAGGATACTGGTTCAACTGATGGGTTAGCTCTCACGAATAAGGAGAAAACGTGCATGAAGAAGGCGCTCGGCTTGACTGCGACTTTGGTTCTCTGGGGCTGTGGCAATCAGACCATTCAAAACGAGGAAACAAGGCTTCAATCGATCACCAGCGAGCAGGCCGTGGCGGATACCATGACCCCTCGCGTGATCAATGGATCCATTCCCAAAGCGGGAACGTATGAATCCGTTGCGCTTCTGCTCTCTGAAGCGGATGTGTCCGTGGCAGGAGCTCCCGCGGCGCGTCGTCAGCTTAGTATTTGTACCGCTACATTGATCTCGCCCAGCGCTCTCTTGAGTGCAGCTCATTGTGTGAATGAAACGATACTGAAAACCGCGATTGAACGAGCCACTGGACCGGACGGCAAACCTTTGAATGCCAAGATCGTAGGTTCGGTGAAGTTCCGCGTGGCTTTTGTTCGCAGCATTGCCGAAGTTTCCACGCAGCCGGATCTTGTTTTGGACGTGGCGCGGGTGGACGAGCATGAAGATTTTGCATTGACCAAGCGCCCCTGGGTAGCCTTCCAGAAAAATCCAAACAAGTGGGATGATGTTTCGATTGTTCACCTGGCTCGCCCGGTCGAGGGACGTCGCATTCAAAAGCTGGCCACCACCGAGCAGATTCAGGCTTCGAATGGTGCGGTAGGTCGCCAGTTCGCTGGCTATGGACTCTTCGATGAAAAAGATCCCAGGAGTGCCGGCACGCTGATGGAAGGAGCCGCTCGTCTGGCAGCTCTGGGCGCCAATGAGTTCACAGCGGAAGCTGTCAACAAGCAGTATGCTTGCCACGGTGATTCCGGTGGACCCATTTACCTCGATAGCACCGAGAACTACCAGATCGGTATTGCTTCGCGGATCAACAAACAGGTTGGTCTCGGGGACCTTTGGGGTGGCATTACAGGAAATGTGAAGGCTCCATCCTGTGAGCTGGGTCTCGTGTATACTCGTGTGGACGCTTACCTGGACTGGATTAAAAAACGCGTTCCCGATTTTGAAACTGCCGATTGATGGAAACCTCAGGATCCCGAAAATGGGATCCTGTTATTCTCTACAACCAATATTCTCCGTCGCCATGCCTGATTTGTCCCTGCCCACCGACAGTTGATTTTCAAGTCAATCCGTTATTTAATGCGAATCCATCCCCAGTGGAATGGAATTATCCTTTGGGATTTTACCTCAGAGATCAGAGGTTGGAATGCTGGAAGACCTCAACATACAATTCAGTCCGCAAGGCCGAACGGCTGAAATACAGCAGATGATTCAGGCCAAACTCCTCCGCTTCGAACTGCCGCGACAGCTGCGGGAAGTCGTCACGAAAATCGCGGTGGCTCAAAATCGTGATAAGCCTTTTCTGACCCAACCCATCATCTATACCTTCTTTGGTGATCACGGTATTGGTGAATCTGGACTGTGCAAACGAGGCAACAGTATTGGGCTTGAACTCGTACGACCTTACCTTTTGGGAAATCACGCTCTGAATATTTTCAGCAGGCAGAATCGCATCGAGCTGAGACTGGTCGACTGTGGACTTGACATCGATATCGCAGATCCCAAAATGATTCAGAGGAAAATTGCCAAAGGAACCCGAAACTTCTCTCATGATCAGGCGATGTCGACATTGCAATTGGAGCGTTGTGTGAAGAATGGGCGCGAATTCATTCGCACTCGACGCAATCAGATCAGCAATGCCGTTGGTATTGGCATCCAATCGATCGGCTCCGAGCTGGCCTGTATCATGATTTTAGCTCGTCTGCGCCACTGGCCGCTTGAGGATCTTCTGCAAGATCATCCGGCTTTTCATGCAAGTGATTTGCCCTGGGTCCTGAAAAAGCTGAGGTCGATTTTGAATGCCTATGAACCCGCTCAAGATCCCATTTTAGAGCTGAAGAACTTTTCAGGCTTTGAAATGGCAACTGCGCTGGGAGCTATCCTTCAGGCCTGCCATCAAAAGTGCATCGTTTTGGTCGATGGTTTCGTGGGAACTTGCCTCGCATGGTTGGCCAGCCTTCTCTTCCCGGATGTTGCGTCTCAAATCATTATCGCTCAAACTCGGTCGAGTTTTGCGGAACTCCATCTGGCCCAAGAGCTGGGAATCGAGCCATTAATGCGCTTTGACACTCCCATTCATGACGGCAGCGGGATAGCCCTGGGTTTCCCCCTGGTTCAGGCGGCCTGCAGTTTCCTCAATGAAAGCACGGCATATGGCCTTCAAGCGGGCGTTTCCTGAACACCTCGCGGCACCTCGCTCGAAAAGCTCTTGACTTGTCTTGTCGCATTCCGAAGGGTACTATCGCGAGCTTGAGGCCTGCATAGGAGCCCCCGTGTCCGAGACATCATCCAGCCTTGATTACAAATGTTCCCAATGCCAGGGAAAATTGGTGTTCGATCCCGAGCTTCAAAAACTGCGTTGCGAATCCTGTCAATCGCTGCAGGATATTCCGAGTGCAACGGAAACTCACTCGATAGTGGAATACGAACTTGATAGCGGCCTTGCCCAGGATGCCGCCTCGGGTTATGGTTTGGAAACCATCACCATTTCCTGTCAGGGTTGTGGTTCCATCGTCAGCTTGGATAAACATCTCACCGCCAGCGCCTGCAGTTTCTGCCATTCCAGCCAGGTGCTGGAACTTAAGGATCATCGGCAAGTCATTCGACCGGAATCGGTTCTGCCCTTCTCGGTCGCGGAGGAAGAGATTCAGGAATTATTCGGGCGCTGGGTGCGTTCCCTGTGGCTCAGACCCAATGCCCTGAAACGACTCGCTCGTGTCAGTCTTGTCCAGGGTGTTTATATCCCTTACTGGGTCTTCGACGCCAAAGTCCATTCCGATTGGCGAGCCATGGCTGGCTACCACTACTACGTGACGGAAACCTATACCGATCGGGATTCAAGCGGTCGCAGCGTGATGAAAACAAGGCAGGTGCAAAAGACCCGCTGGGTACCAGCGTCTGGATCGCGGGATGACATCTACGATGAAGTCCTCATCTGTGCTTCGCATGGTCTTTCCGAGGATCTGGCGGCCCAACTGCAATCATTCGATACCTCGAAACTTAAAGCCTATGAACCCGCCTATCTTATGGGCTGGCGTGCCGAGGAATATCAGATCAATTTGAATGATGCCTGGCGTAAGGCCGTTGAACGGATGGAACAGGAGCAAACCCGCCGCTGCTCCGGTGATGTGCCGGGAGATACGCAGATGGCTTTGCAGGTGCATAACGAATTTTCCGACGAACGCTTCAAGCATGTGCTTTTACCGATCTGGATTTCAGCCTATCGCTTTCGGGACAAGACCTATCAATTTCTCGTCAACGGCCAAACCGGTGAAGTCCAGGGCAAGGCTCCCTGGAGTTTTTGGAAGATCACTTTTCTGGTGCTGTTCGTCCTTCTGATCCTGGCTGCCTGTGCCTGGTTCTTTCAACAAAGCGGCATGCACGACACCCAGACGAACTATGGCTATTGATTTTTCACGCTCGTGGATAAGGAATGCCGCAACGCTGCGCGATTTCCCTCGTCCGGCCGCGGATAAATGCTGATCTAGACCCGGAACATCCCTTGCATTCTGATTCCTGTGAAGGCAACCACTTTGAAGAGCAGGGAAAGGACGCGTCGTGAAAATAGCCTTGTTCATTCTGTTTGCTGTCCATGCGATGATTCATGGTCTGGGGTTTGTGAAGGCATTCCACTTTCTGCCCTTGCCTCAGCTTCCCCTGCAAATCTCCCAGAGTTCAGGCCTGCTTTGGCTCTTGTCTGCTTTGATCCTTTTGCTTGCAGGAATTTCGATGGCTCTGTCCTGGAGCCTATGGTGGGCCCTGGCTTTCGCAGCTGTGGCCCTGTCCCAGTTCCTCATTTTTCAAACCTGGAGCGAAGCGAAGTATGGAACGATAATAAACATCCTCATCATTCCTTCAGCCTTGATTTCCATGGGCTCATGGTCCTTTGAAAGAACCTGGCTCTAGCTCAAACAGGACATCTCCAGCGGGATGAAGCCCGTTGCGACCGAAAGTGTGATCCACGAAGATGAGATCCGCGATCTACCTCCACCTCTTCAAAAATGGTTGAGGTGGTCCGGGGTCATAGGGCGTCCGCGTCTCACATCAGTGCATTTAATTCAAAAAGGCGCCATGCGCCTGAAGCCGGAACAGACAGATCCGATGATCAGCCTATCCGAGCAGCTGATTTTTCCCCAGCAAAATGCCTTTATTTGGAGGGTTCAAACCCGGATGGCGGGTTTGCCGGTATTGGGTCGCGATATGTTCTACGAAGGAAAAGGTTCCATGTGGATCAGTCTTGCAGGCTTGATTCCTGTGGTCAATATCGCTCATAACTCCAGGATCAATCAATCGGCTTTGCAACGCTTTCTCGGCGAAATCATCTGGTTTCCAAGCGCAGTGCTCCATCCATCCCTGGTGTGGCGGCAGATTGATGAACACAGCGTGGAAGCGACTATGAATTGGGCCGGCACGCAGGGATCCGGTGTCTTTCATTTTCTGGCTGACGGGCGACCTTATCGCTTCGTAGCCCATCGCTTCAAAGATGTGCAGGACGAAAAGCCTCTGGAATGGGTGGCCGATATCGACGTCTATCGAGATTTCGAAGGCCTGCAAATTCCTTCCCGAGTCAAAGCCACCTGGATGCTTCCCTCGGGGCCTTTCACATGGTTTGAAATGGAAATTACAGACGCTCGCTTCAATTAACGGCGTCTTTATCCTTTTTCAAAAAAATCGAGGACCTTCGGCACAAAGTCCTGCGAAAAAATCGGAACATGGCTTCCGCCTTCAACTTTCCACAACTCGGTGCGAACACCTGCCTTGCAATCAGAATAACGGATAGCAGTGGTTTCTGCTTTGCGGCTCAGCTTTAAAATTCCAAAGGGTGTCGTGTGTACGGGCTCTGGCTTACATCCATTGACCTGAGCCCAGTGCGCGATCGTAACCTCGGCTGATGGATACGATGCGCCCTTTTTGGAAAACTGCCCGCCTCGATAGGACACGACGCGATCATCCGTGCCATGGATGGCCAGCACAGATACGGGACGTTGCGGTTGGCAAAGCGCAGGATTAGGACGCATGCTTCCGGCCAGACCTGCCACGGCGGTGACAGAAGTGCTGGCGTCACAGGCGAGACGATAGGCCATGAACGCTCCATTGGAATGACCAAAGACATGGACGCGTTTGGGATCAATTGCATAACGTGCGGTGATATCTTGAATCAAAGTTCGCAGGTACTCCACATCATCAATCGATTGGGATTCAAAATTGCAGCAGGATTCACTGGCATTCCAAAAGCGTCTTCGGGAACTCGATACGGTTCCGTTCGGAGCAGCGAAGACATAGCCGCGGCGCAAGGCTTCGGTCGATAGTCCGAGATAGCGATCCTGCATGTCGGCACTGGATCCGTAGCCATGGAGCAGGAGGAGCAAAGGATAACTCTTTCCAGACTTAAGATTGAAGTCCTTCGGTGTCTTGACGTCGACAGGGCGACTTCCTCCGATCGGGACTTCAGCACCTGCAAGACCAGGCGCATTGGGGTTTTCCGAAGCAGCCTTGTCCTCATGTGTTGCAGGCGTACTGCAGGCAGCAAGGAGGGAGAGGCTGAAGATCATGGCAGGGAGTGTTTTCATGGTTGCTCCTTTCGCAACATCCATCCCGCCTGACTACAACTCTTTTGCTTCCATGAGTCAAGAGCGTCATGCGTGACGTGCAAGGCAAAAGGCCTGCTCAAGAACTCAAGAAATAGCCCGAAACATGGGATAAGCTGTATTTTAAAAGGAGATTCACATCACCTTGCGAGGGTTACTCTTCATCGTTCTGGGATACTTTCTGCTCCTTTCGCCTCAGGCGACGGCGCAGGATACCGTGCCTCTCGCAGCCGACTTTGAAAGCGTAGCTTTAGGCAAGTATTTGGCTGTCGCTGAGGATGCTGAAGGGCGCTTGACCTTGGATGATATGCTGCAAAAATCAGAGGCTTTTCAGCCGGTTTTTTCCAGTATCCCACTTTATAGCTTTTCCAAATCAGCCTACTGGTTTCGTTTTGAACTCCAGAATTTGGAGGATAAGGATAAACTGCTTTACCTGCAGATAGGCTGCTCCTGGCTCGACTCCATGGTCCTTTATTCTCAAGAAGGGACAGGCAGCTGGTCGCAAGAACACATGGGTGACATGCGTCCTTATTCCGAAAGGAAGATCCAGTCCATCCTTCCCACATTTGGAGTCCAGGTTCCTGGTGGAAGTCGTCAGACCTATTATCTGCGCGTACAAACCTCGGACGCCTTCATTATGCCTATCTTTCTACGTTCCGAGGTCGCTCATTACGCGCACGAGCGTCGCAAGGAATACCTGTCGGGTGTCCTCTTCGGTCTTATTGGAGTGATGTTTGTCTTCAATCTGATCGTTTTCATCTTCTCCCGAGATCGCGCTTATCTCATTTATTCCATTAATCTTTTCGCCTGGTTTTTTCTTTTCTTCACACTGGATGGTTATGCGTTCGCTTGGCTCTGGCCTCAAAGCGACTGGTGGACCAACCGCGCTTATGTACTCGGTATTGCGATGAGTACGGTCTGGGGGACGCTTTTTGCGAAAGAGTTTCTTAAAACTCGGGAAATCGTGCCTCGAGTTGATTTCGGTATCAATATTTGGCTGGGCTCGCAAATTCTCTTGGCTTTAGGGGTTTTCGTCCTGCCCTATGATTGGGTGATTATCATCGCCTGTATTTGCACGATCATCTTCTGTATTCTGGTGCCCATCGTGGCTTTAGTCGTTTTGCGCCGTGGCTTTCATCCTGCTCTTTACTACCTTTCCTCGTGGATTTTTCCGAGCTTTGCGGCTTTTTACTACCTTGCCGTTATCTTTGGTTTCATTGCAGCCACCGGGATCAACATTCATATCCTGCATGTGGGAATTGCAATGGAGGTGATCATGCTGTCTGTGGCACTGGGTGACCGTATGCGCCAGCTGACCCAGGAGAGGAAGGATCTCCAGCAAGGCCTGGAAGTGGCGCGTGTCGTTCAGGAATCCTTCCTTTTCAGGGATATACGTTCGCCGCGGGTCTTTGCGGATTTCATCTACCGTCCCTCGGATGCCTTGGGTGGAGATTGGTTTGCATGCATGGAACGAGAGGACCAGGGAAAGCTCTTCATTTGTCTTGGCGATGTCACAGGCCATGGCATTGCCACCTCGCTCATCACCGGTTCAGCTGCGGGAAGTTTTCAAACAGCGGTGCTAGCTTTGAGTTCCGACTTAAGTCTGGAAGCTGCTGCGGAAAGCCTCGCTCGTCAACTGAACGATACGATCCTGCGTATCGGTGCTCGACAGAACGCAATGATGACGGCAACACTTCTGGTTATTGATCTGCGTAGCCTTGAGGGCATTTATCTGAATGCGGGACATGTGAATATCTTCATCAAGTCTCAGGAAAGTGTACAGGCCCAAATTCGGCGCGGGAGTATCCTGGGCCTTAGTTCCAGCCCTAAATTCAGTCCTGTGCATCTGCGCTTGACGGAAGGTGATATCATCATCCTTTACAGCGATGGACTGGTTGAGAATCAAAGCACAGAAAACCCGCCACTGAATCCGAAGCGTCTCACCAAACTGATCGAAGCTAGCCCTGATCTTCGGACTCTGAAAAGTGGGATACTGGAATTCGCTGAAAAAAGTTTCTCAGGTAGTCATCACCAGGACGATGCCACCGTCCTGATGATTCAGCTTTTGGGCAAAGCGAGTTCCTAGATTCGAACCTGCTTCAACTCACACTTGCCGTCGGTCGTCTTCTGCAGCATCCAGTGCACTCCCAGCTGCTTACTGCCATCCCGACCAAGACTCTGCAGATTCAGAGTGAAGTCGAGAGTATTGGCGTCAAGCTTTGCCAATTTGGACGTCACCTGGTGCTGTTCGTTGTAGAATGGAATTCCTTGCTCATCGACCAGGCCTTCGCCTTGCATTTGTAAACTGAGATTGGTACTGATGCTGGGCTGAGTGCCGCCTAGAATGTAGCTTTGCAAATCATAAGCGCCTGATCCTTGCATGCCATTCCCTTCGCGTTGCATTTGGAGCGTGGCCTGCTTTTTGTCAATCAAGGTCAGGCTCTGCTGCACAAGGTCCGCGGCCATACCGCCGGATGCATTCAAGCGAAAGCTGTGAACGGCATTGCCGGCTTGAGCAGCTGCGTGGGTCAGATCCGTTGTTACGCTGAGGTCGCGTTTAAAATAGATAAAGCTGTCATTGGCCCCCGCTGAGAGATCAAGCTTTTGCTCAATGGCGTGACCTGCAAGCTGGCCACTCCCGGTCAAGTGAAAGGCGAGGCTTTGAGTGGGATCGGTCGGTGCATCTTCAAGTTTCATCCCACTCGCTGCCGCTTGACGGGCCAATTGATCACGATCCATCTGCTCAAAATTGTTCGCGAGTGAAACAGTCGCAGCCGCATAGAACGTTTCCAAAGCCAGTACAGCCGCCGCACAACTGTCAGGTTTTTCGGTAACAAGGCGCGTGAGCACGGTCACGGCTGTTTCAATCTGAAGGCTCTGTTTCAAAAGACTGGCGCTGGCTTTGGTACCCGCGAAGGCCTGCAGAGCCATGATGCTGGGATTGTTTTCCGTATCCCGGCCATGCAAACTCACTCCAAAATTCTGCTCGGTTTGAGCAAAGAGAGCATTCAACTCGGCTTGTTTGCTGCTGAAGGATGCTGCCGGGACTGTGCTGCGGAACCCTTGTGGTACCAGAGGATCACTGGCTTTGTTATCGGACGATTTCGAGCTGCCACAGGATAATTGAATGAGGAGACTGGAACAGATCAGCAGATGGCGAGTTGAGATTGAGTAGGTCATGTGTGTGCTCCAAGACTTTGTTTCAAGGTTTCACGCGATTGCGCTGTGTTCCCTGTTTAAAGGATTTTTGCTTGAGATGCTATTGTCTGAAAAAAGCGTCTCTTGTGTCCTGGAGGACTGACTGCTGGAAGCGACAGGAAGGAGAATCAAAACGCCCGAGAGACCCCTGGACCCGGATTGAGGGGCCCAGGTGCCTTGTCGTTTAAATACTCTTTCCATCAAACGGTGTGACCTTCAGTTTGTCCAGATCAATGTTGTCGAGACAGCGGACATTGATAGCGTAGGTCATCGATCCGTCCTTATCCTTTCCCGTGGCAAAGGACGTCACGCCACAGTTCTTGCAGAAAAGATGATGGATATGACGCTTGTTGAACTGATAATCGGAAAGATCGTCTTTTCCAGAGAGGAGCGAGAAGTCGTTCTCTTTGACAAAGCCCAGGATCGAGCCCTTCTTGGAACAGATCGAGCAATTGCATGCTATCAATCCATTGAGTTCCATTTCAACATTGTATCTCACCTTACCGCAGTGACAGCCACCAGAAAATTTCGTCATATTCGTGTCTCTTTCCATTTGCTAACTTGGGCGTTAGGCCTCTCATTTTAGAATAAATTGCCTCCAGAGGCATCCTTATCTGATCTTCGTTTTTCTCTAGAAGTAAGCGGACGACGAGGACTCCGCGGTTTCGATAACTTCTCCCATGTGCTAAGGACTTCAGGAAACCGACGCCACGAGGAGTTTCCATGAGACGCTTTGGTACATGCATATTTTTTGGAGTGTTTCTGCTTGCCTGTCGAGGCCAGGAGCCATCGTCGAAGCCACAGGCCCTGGGCCTTCAGGACTGCGGTTCACCTTGGGTGGCTCAACTTTGCCCCGTCTTTGGACGCATGGATTTGAGCCCTGACATGCAGCAGTTCAAGTCGGCTCAGCTCGGGCCTTTTACAATTCAGTGGGATGGTCGCCAGCTGAAAGAGGCTCGCCTGCACGTTCGACATGCAAGAAATACCGAGCACGATCGTTGGGCCAGTTTACCTGGACGCACCTTTGTGGCCAGTGCCCAAGGGGTCGAAACGATCGAGGAAAACCGAGGTTCGATCCGATTCTCCGATCAGTGGAAGACCTACTGCAAAGATCAAAAACTGGAGCGATGGACTGCGACGTCGGATGTGGTTCGCATCGAGGGTAGTTTCGCAGAGAAGGAATGTCCCCAGACCTGGACTTTGCAGTTTAGCCTCGAAGATGCCGAACGCCTCGCCTTTGATCTGAAGACGAGCCACCCCGAGACTTTCAACCGAACTTTCCTCACGTACGCATCACGTGCCGAAGAACAGTTCTTTGGTTTTGGAATGCAGTTCAGTCATTTCAATTTGAAGGGTCGTCGTTTGCCGATCGTTAGTCAGGAGCAAGGCGTAGGTCGCGGGGCCCAACCCATTTCCATCGGGGCAGAGATCACGAACGGCGCGGGAGTCGCCGGCGATTGGTGGACGAGCTACGCGTCCGTTCCGCATTATATGAGTTCGGACATGCGTTCCCTCTTCCTGGAAAATTCTGAAATTTCTTTCTTTGATATGCGCGATAAACAGCACGTCCGCATTGAAGTGTTAAGTCATCAGCTGAAAGGCCAGATCCTGGAAGGCCGGAGCCCCCAGGAACTTTTGGAGGTCTATACGCGTTATGCTGGACGCATGCAGCCCTTGCCTCAATGGATGGATCAAGGGGCGATCGTCGGCCTTCAAGGTGGCAGCGCGCGGGTGCAAACGCTCTATCAAGAGCTACGAGCAGCTGGTGTACCGATCAGCGCGCTTTGGCTTCAGGATTGGGTGGGCAAGCGTCAAACATCTTTCGGTTCACAGCTCTGGTGGAACTGGGAACTCGATCGTGAACAATACGGAGATTGGCCACGGCTGCAGGCGGACCTCGCGAAGGATAAGGTTGCTCTTTTGAGCTATTTTAATCCTTTCCTGACTGATCCTACGGGCAAAGCGGGCCTGCAGCGAAATCTTTTTCAGGAAGCGCTCGATCAAGGCCTACTCGTTCAGAATCAGGAAGGTGCTCCTTATCTGATACAGAACACCAGCTTTGCTGCCGGACTTTTGGATATCAGTCAGCCAGCAGCTCGTACCTGGATCAAGGATCTGATGAAAGATACCATCTCACAAACCAAGGTCAAAGGATGGATGGCCGATTTTGGTGAAGCCTTGCCCTTTGATTCCCGTTTGAAGAATGCGAATGCTTCCCGCTATCACAATGTTTATCCCGAAGAGTGGGCGCGTCTGAACCGTGAAGCGTTGGAAGAGGCTGGTGTGTGGGACGATGCCTTGATCTTCTCACGTTCAGCATTCACTAGGAGCCCAGGAATCACGCGTCTTTTCTGGTTGGGGGACCAGCTGGTATCCTGGGATGAGCACGATGGAATGAAAACCGCCTTGGTTGGTCTTTTGTCCAGCGGACTTTCCGGTTTCTCGCTGAATCACAGTGATACCGGTGGCTATACCACCATCACCAATCCTATCCGCAATTATCATCGCTCCGCCGAGCTCTTTCAGCGTTGGACCGAGATGAATGCTTTCACCGCAGTTTTGCGCACCCATGAAGGCAATCAACCTGAAAATAATCATCAGGTCTATTCCGATGCCGCAACTCTTCAGCACTTTTCCCGCTTCGCTCGCATTTATACCGAACTCGCTCCCTATAGGCGCCAACTGATGGAGGAAGCAGCCAGAACTGGAATGCCACTGGTTCGTTCGATGTTTCTGCAGTTTCCCTGGGATGCTGAAGCACGCGAATTGGATCGGCAATTCCTTCTGGGGGATCAGCTGCTCATAGCGCCTGTTCTGGATCCCGGGAAAGATAAGGTGAAAGTCTACATTCCTGAAGAAGGCTGGGTGCATCTTGCCAGCGGGAAGGCTTATGCCAAAGGTTGGCATACGATCCCGGCTCCTATTGGTCAACCCGCGGTCTTCGCAAGTCCGTCCTCCCCTGTTAATGGGTTATCACGCTTTGCCTCGTTGGCTGCCCTTCTGCAGAACTGAAGCTGGCTTTCGCGAATTAGGGATTGTCGCAGATCCCTTTCGCAGGCTACCTTGGCCCTTCAGAAATCGGAAAGGAGTCTTCCTATGTTCACGTTTTCCAAGTGCCTCAGTGTCGGCTTGATGGCCCTGGCATTGACGGCCTGTACTTCGATAGACGGAGGAAATCAGTCGATGACGGATGCGGCCAGTCGCTCTTCGGTCCAGACGGTTAATGTTTTGCTGGCTCCGTGGACGGGACCACACGGCGGTGTGCCACCCTTTGATCGGGTCAAGCTTGCTGATTTCAAACCAGCCTTGGAAAAGGGCATGGCGGAAAAAAGGGCAGAATACCAAGCCATTGCGGATAGCACCGCGGCACCGACATTTGAGAACACCGTGGCCCGATTGGAAGACAGCGGGCGTGCTTTAAGTCGGGTGATGACCGTCTATCAGATCTGGGCTGGTACCATGAGCAGCCCAGAATTTCAGGCGATAGAAAAGGAGATGTCAGCACCTCTGGCAGCGTTTGAAGATGAGATGATTCAAAACGAAAAATTGTTCAAGCGTTTGGAAGCTGTCTACGTTTCGCCTGATCTTAAAAAGTTGACCCCAGAACAGCAACGCTTGACCTGGAAATACTATAGGGATTGGGTTCGGGCCGGTGCGAAACTTGATGATTCCAAGAAAAAGCGTCTGAGTTCCATCAATCAGAGATTGGCCGACGTCTTCACGCAATTTCGTCAAAACCTCTTGGCTGACGAATCGACCTTTATCCTCTTGGAGAATGAAAAGGATCTCGCGGGTCTACCTGAAGCCTTCGTCAAAGCAGCAGCGGCCACGGCTGAAGGCAAAGGGGCCAAGGGACGCTGGGCTGTTATCAACACTCGTTCGTCCGTTGAGCCGTTTCTCACCTATTCGAGTCGTGTGGATCTTCGTGAGAAGGTCTGGCGTGCTTATGTCAACCGCGGCGATAACGGTGGGGCACAGGACAACAACCGTCTGATCACGGAAATCCTGCAGCTGCGGGCCGAGAGAGCCAAGCTGCTCGGCTATGAAACTCACGCGCACTGGCGTCTTGAAAACGCGATGGCCAAGACCCCCGAGGCGGCCATGGCCCTGATGATGGAAGTTTGGAAACCCGCGGTTGCTCGCGTGCGTGAAGAAGTGAAGGATATGCTGCCATTGGCCTCTCGCGAAGAAGGCAAGAAGGCGATAGAGCCTTGGGATTATCGTTACTATGCGGAGAAAGTTCGTAAGCAGAAGTACGATCTCTCGGAAAACGAGGTAAAACCATACTTCCAGCTGGAATCTTTGCGCGAAGGCATGTTCTGGGTGGCTGGTGAGCTCCTCGGATTTGCTTTCACGCCTGTGGAAGGTTTACCTGTGGTTCATCCCGACGTTCGCATTTGGGAGGTCAAGGATAAGACCAGTGGTCAGTCCATCGGGCTTTGGTATTTCGATCCCTATGCTCGTCCCGGCAAGCGTTCGGGTGCCTGGATGAATGCCTATCGTTCCCAGGAAAAATATCGTGGTGTGGTCACAACCATCGTTTCGAATAATTCAAACTTCATCAAAGCTGGTCCCGGCGAGCCGGTCCTGATTAGCCTCAGCGATGCCCGAACTCTGTTTCATGAGTTCGGTCATGCCTTGCATGGTCTCTCGTCCAATGTCAATTACCCGCTTCTGGCTGGCACAGCCGTGCCCAGGGATTATGTGGAGTTCCCTTCACAGATTCTGGAGGAATGGCTTTTGACCCCCGAAGTTCTCAGTCGCTTTGCTCTTCATTACCAAACCAAAAAGCCTATGCCTCAGGAACTGGTTGCCAAAATAAAAAAGGCGGCGACATTCAATCAGGGTTTTGAAACGGTCGAGTATTTGTCCAGTGCACTCGTCGATATGAAGTTCCATTTGAAGAAAGCGCAGTCCATCGATCCCGATGCTTTTGAACGAGAAACTCTGGCTGAACTTGGGATGCCGAAGGAAGTCGTCATGCGGCATCGTTCACCGCAGTTTGCGCATGTCTTCGCCAGTGATGGTTACTCAGCAGGATACTACAGCTATATGTGGGCTGATACTCTCAGCGCATCCGCGTTTGAAGCCTTCCTTGAGGCCAAAGGTCCTTATGATAAAGCAGTTGCGGAGCGACTCAAAAAGTATGTTCTTTCCGTCGGAAATTCCGTCGATCCTGCCGAAGCATTCCAGGCATTCCGTGGCAAAGCAGCCGATAGCGCCGCTCTGATGCGCAAACGCGGTTTTCCTTTGAGTAAAAAATAGTTTTTGTTCGCAAAGGGCGGCGCTCGTCGCCCTTTTGTTTACATATCGATGATGCCATCGATTTCCTTTGCGAAAGCGGTGCGATCATCGATGCGATGCTGCTTCAGTATCCAAAACTTTCAGAACTCATGAATGCATCCGTACCGTCGGGCCAATAGCCAGCAACTCGTTCGAGCGGAATGAACCTTAAATTGTGCGGCCTAGGGACAACGAACTCGGCTAGTGACCGGCGGCACAACCTTGCCTGAGCGGGGTCACTCGCCTGCTATATCTCTATTTTTATCATAAATTTCATATTGTTACAGCCTGATAAAACCGCTTGACTTATATGTCAAAAAGTCATATAAGACCGCTCAGCCATAATGGCGATCATTATGTACAGCAACAAGAGAGCGAACTCATGATCAGGTTTGCCCAAGTTTTATTCCTTTCCTTGCTGTTCGGGGCTTGTGATGACTCATCAAAACCCGAGCAGAATCCTATAGAGCGGCCAAGTCCTCCGGTTCCGTTGAACGATCGGGACGGCGATGGCGTTGCTGATGCCGATGATTGCGCGGCCGATCGATCCGATCTCTTTCAGCTTGTGAGTCTTCTGCGCGACAGCGATGGAGACGGTTTTGGAACGGGAGTCGCACAAGCACTCTGCGTTGGAACATCGACTCCTCCTGGCTATGCAAACTCCAGCTCAGGGCTGGACTGCGATGACGAAAACAAAGAGATATTTTTTGAAAAGCAGCTGTGGGCAGATGCCGATGACGATACCTTCACTTTAGCGACAGGCCGTGTCATGTGCATCGGTCGTGAAGCACCGCAGGGCTATCGCTTGAGCGCAAGTGCTGAGCTTGATTGCGATGATCAAGACATCAAAGCCAATGTGCTGGGACTTGCCTTCGCTGACGAGGATCTTGACGGCCGAGCTGATCGCGCCGAAAAGCAACTCTTCTGCCTGGGTTCAAAATCCGCGTCGTACGTGATGACAATCGAGGCCGGTCTGGACTGTGCCCCCGGCAACCCCGAACGTTTCGAATTGAAAGATCTGTTGATTGACAGTGACGGTGATTCCTTTGCGGTAGCTAACAGCAGCAAGTCAGTCTGTGTTGGAAAAACAATACCTAAAGGTACCCTTCAGAAGGGAACTGAGAAAGGGTTGGATCAGGATGATGCCAACGGTTCCTGCTGGCAGGTGAGCCGGCTTTATATCGATCAGGACAAAGATGGTCGAGGCGGGCCAGAAACCCGTGATGTTTGTGTGGGTGATTCCACGCCTGCCGGCTACTCATCGTCCACCGGTGACTGCAATGATCAGGACGATCTTGTCATATGGCCAAGACCCTTTTTTGTGGATGCCGACCGCGATGGCTCCAGCACCGACCGCATGGTGACTCTTTGCGCAGGCCGAGCCCCGGTAGGGTATGTTACAGAGAGATCAAGCCAATTAGATTGCGATGACCAGAATCCAAATGCTTCGCTGCAAAGCATGGGCGGTATCGATAAAGATCGTGATGGATATCCCAAGGATCCGATCGCTCTGGTTTGTTTTGACAAGACCATCCATAGAAACGCTTTGTCCTTGTCGTATCGCGTGGACTGTGATGATAGCAACCCTCAGGCGTATGTGTCCTATAATTTCCATGTCGATGCTGATCGCGATGGTCGCGGCACTCTGGAAGACGTGGAGCTGTGTACGAATGATGCCCTGACAGCACCTCCGGGCTATACAAGGTCATTGCTTGACGATTGTGATGACACCGATGCCACGAAGTGGGATGCGCTCTATCTAGCGTTGGATCGAGACCGTGATGGTGTCGCCGGGAGCGACCTGGAATTTCTCTGCGTGGGTCAGGAGATACCAAAGCCCTATTTCCGTCCTGCAGCGGTGACCGATTGCAACGATCAGAATGTTGATATTTGGCATTGGACAGCCACTTATCGTGATCTTGATAATGATGGGATTGGAGCGGGTCAACATCAGTGGCAATGCCTGGGGCAGACCATACCCAAAGGTTATTCCCGTGGCGGATATGACCCCGACGATCAAGATGGAACGATAGCAGAGGATGACACTCTTTCTTTAATATTCCCATAAAACAACAATTGAGGATTTCAGATGAAAAAGATTTTTGCATTGATGATCGTGTTGCTTTCCAGCCGAACTCTTTCAGCCAACCCGGTATATGCACCTCAAGGTTCCACTTGGGTCAAGATTGAATCCATGGAAGTCATGGGCTCACAGATCAACATTCGGGGTTACGTGGAAGGCAGCACGACTTTATATGATGGATACGTGACGGAGTTTGAAGCGACATCGCATTGTATGCGGACCATCTATATGATGATGGATAAGCCAGGCAAATTCGTCGCCAAGCTTGGTGAAGGCACCTGCACTTTGAAAGCAGCTAAATAGTATC
>JACCDW010388278.1_pt1 | contig 22982 bp, 23 predicted proteins | sample 7449781 | NCBI WGS metagenome assembly JACCDW01 (sample SAMN15323449, study PRJNA562643) | freshwater metagenome | isolation source: river surface water | place: USA:Blue River Watershed | collected 2017-08-18
AAACTGATCACAACCACATCTTCGTTGTTACCTAGCTTGCTAGAAAACTCATCAACATGAACTTCGTTGTGAACAAGTCGTTTTAGGTCGCCGTACTCAACGCTCATGCTTGTCCTCCTGTGGCAGGTTGTTCTGCACTGCTTTGATTTTCTTCTGTGCGATTGACATCGTCATCTGCGCCAGCTTCATAGGCTTGGTCCACATCCTGCATGTCAATCACATCATCTTCCAGTTCTAAGCTGCCTTGGTTGATTTCTGTAATCAATTTTTTAGGCATGACCAGCTCAACCAACCAAATTTGTTTGCTGTCCATGCGTGGATATTTGGTGCCAGGTTCGTAGTCGTCTGGACTTTTAACTCGACGCGGACTTTCCAGTCTGTCGCGTTTGTATCTAATTTCAATGTCGTATTCTGCCAGTCTTTCTGCGCCTCTTGGGTCAGGCATGAGTTTGTAAGGCCACATAAAAATACAAGTCACAAAGTATTTTTCTATGGTAGGGCCTTCCACCAGTTCGCCCTTTTTCCAATTACGGAAAGCATACAAATCAAGTTCGTCTAATACTCGCTCAAAATCTAGCAATGTATCTAATGCACTATCTGTCATGTAGATATCTTTAGTATTTTCAATAATGTCTTTGAGCGATGCTGGCATGTTGTTTTGTCCTAATGCTGTATTTAGTTGGTCTTTTGTATTAGGGAAATTCGTTTCATGAGCTGTGTCCAGCATTCGCTGGTATCTTCTGTGCTTCTTGTGGCGTCTCTACCCAAAAACTCCATTAAACTTGTCACAGCCAATGTGGTATCACCGTGCTCGGGTTGGCAAATGTCTGCAAAATTCAGTTTCAAAAAGGACTGGCTGTTTTGTTCTGTAGTTTCGTACTGTGTCATGCTGATGGTATAAGGCCATCTGCGGTGCCCACGACTCATCAAGTTCAACAATAAATTGACTTTTGGATCAGAAAAACTCTGTGGATCTCGCAGCAATTCAACAAAATCTAGGTCTGGTGCATTGTGTGTTGTTTTGACAAAATTTGTGAAGTAGTTGTCGATGAAAAGTTGTCCTGTGCTCTTGAAACAGTCTTCCACCAGATAAATCCAAGCCATTTGCAAGTAATCACTTCTTGCGCAGTCAATCTGAATTATTTTGCAGTTGCTATACAGTTGTCTAATTTCAGAAACTGGTAAGCTGGTAAATTTGCAAGGCACGCCTGCACCTGAGTCGATACCCAGTAATTCTCCAGCGTCAAGTATGCTCTGTGCCAAGATAAGATCTTGACTCACTAGATCTGGTACTACAGGTGCTGCCCAGTCTGGAGCTGACGCAGATTGATTTACGGCATAGTCAATCAGCATGCTGAGCTGTTTGGCTAGCCCACCGGGCGGAGCAGAAACTATGATGTGATATTGGCTGTTTGGTGTCATGATAATGTCCCTATGGGTATTTATCAATTACAGCCCAGCTGTTGGACAGGCGTGAAATGCTGTCGTAGCCTAATACTTATGATATTTTGCTGTTTGCAAACATTACACTTATCCAGACTTAAACCCTGCTGTAAATATTCATGTAGACTTGTTAGTCAAGTCTCATCTTGCTAACATGAACAACTCTACAATATCAATCACAGGAGAGTTACCCTTGAGCAAAAGGAAAAATAAACTGGCCCTACAGCCGGTGCCAACAGATAATACCATCAGTTTTAGAGAATACAGTTATCAAAGAAAAGAACCAGTATTAATACCCAAAAGCAGAAATCAAGAAGTCTACATAGATCTCCTCAAAGACGAAAACCGCAAAATAGTATTTGCCACTGGGCCCGCAGGCACAGGTAAAACCATGCTGGCAGTGGTAGCGGCGGTGAGAGCATTGAGATCAGGGCAAGTGAACAAACTTGTTATCACACGCCCTGCTGTAGGTGTAGACGATGAAAAGCATGGTTTCTTGCCGGGCGATATTAATGCCAAAATGGAACCTTGGACTCGACCTATTTTTGATATTCTAAAGGAGTACTACAAACCACAAGAAATCACCCGTATGCTAGAAGACCAATTGATAGAGATTTCTCCACTGGCATACATGCGGGGGCGCACATTTAAGAACGCATGGATCATCGCAGATGAGATGCAAAACGCCACACCAGGGCAAATGAAGATGCTGCTTACTCGTTTAGGTGAAGGTTCTAAGATAGTGGTTACTGGCGACACCCGCCAGGCCGATCGCTCTGATCCTGACAATGGATTGCTGGATTTCAGGCGTTTGGTTGATCAGTACCAACAAAGCCAGTATGTCGCTGGTGTTGAATTGTCAGGCAGGGACATTCATAGACATCCTGCAGTCTTGGAGGTGCTAAAAATTTACAAAGAACTTTAATTTACCAACACTGGGTGAGATGATCTCACCCAGTTACTGTTCAAGGCAATGCTTGCAGTTGTCTTAAAGTGGCTTCGATGTCATTTTTGTGATGAATAGCGTGGCCACCGGCAGCTTGCCACTCTTCGATATTGCTAGACCTATCGTCTATCAATATGTCGCCTGGCTTGCAATGAACATGTTTGTCTTTGCTGTACGGACCAAAGTGAACAGGAATGTCAGGGAAGTATTTGCCTGCCCACTGTACCTTGTCGTAAAAAGACCAATGCATATCGTTGCCTTTGGGCACAGCAGTAAGAAACATCAACTGGTAATTGCGTTCTTGGCAGTATTGTTTACAAGCATCCACTAATAGATCCGCATAAGCAGTCTTGGGCAAATCTCGATACAGTCTATCGTTGGCAGCAATCTCGGCCCATTGTTCATTGTTGTAAAACCCACCGCTGGGAGGGAATCCTGCTATTGCAAAGGCGTAGGCATCAAAGTCGGCCACCACGCCATCCATGTCTAAATATAAAGTTGTCATAATTGAAAAGGGGGCCGTAGCCCCCTGTGTTATTTTTCGTCTTTGACTTCAGTAAACTGAGCATCGACTACTTCATCTTCTTTGCCTGCTTTTTTGGCCTTTACTTCTTCAGCATCGGCCTTTTGTTTTTCTTCTTCGGCTTTGCCAACTAGATCAAATAGTGGCATGGCCTTGGGCACAAATTCTTGCAAGGCTTCGTTGATCTTGTCAACATCTGTTTCAGACTTCAACAGTTCTTTGAGATCGTGTAATCCAGTCTTGATTGCTTCGCGTTGTTCGTCTTGCAGCTTGTCGCCGTGATCCTTGAGGTTCTTTTCCACACCCCAGATCTGATGCTCCGCAGCATTTTTAGTTTCTGCAAGTTCTTTGGCCTTGGCATCTGCTTCTGCATTTGCTTCAGCATCCGCAACCATCTTTTGGATTTCTTCTTCACTCAGACCTGAATTGGCCTTGATAGTGATGTTGTTTTGCTTGCCAGTATTTTTGTCTTTGGCAGACACTTTGAGAATACCGTTGGCATCGATGTCAAAAGCCACTTCAATCTGTGGTACGCCACGCGGTGCAGGTGGAATACCCTCAAGGTTGAACTCGCCCAACAGTTTGTTGTGCTGAGCCATTTCACGCTCACCTTGATAGACTTTGATTGTTACCGCAGGCTGATTGTCATCGGCTGTGGAGAACACTTGAGTCTGCTTGGTTGGGATTGTGGTATTCTTGGTTACAACCTTGGCCATGATACCGCCTTGAGTTTCAATGCCCAGTGAGAGTGGTGTGACATCCAGTAGCAACACATCCTTGCGGTCGCCACCTAGCACAGCACCCTGAATGGCCGCACCTGCGGCAACTGCTTCGTCTGGGTTCACATCCTTGCGTGGTGCTTTACCAAAGAAACTTTCCACATAGCCTTGTACCATTGGCATGCGTGTTTGTCCGCCAACAAGGATGATGTCATCAATGTCTGCGGCAGTGAGTCCTGCATCTTTGAGAGCAGTGCGGCAAGGCTCAATGCTTCGTTCCACCAGGTCTGTCACAAGACTTTCCAGCTTGCTACGACTTAGCTTGATTGCCATGTGCTTGGGACCTGACGCATCAGCAGTGATGTATGGCAGATTGATTTCAGTTTGCGCACTTGAAGAAAGTTCAATCTTGGCCTTCTCTGCGGCATCCTTGAGGCGTTGCAGTGCCAGGGTATCCTTGCTAAGGTCAACACCTTGTTCTTTCAAGAACTCATCAACCAAGAAGTTGATAATACGCTGGTCAAAGTCTTCACCGCCTAGGAATGTGTCTCCGTTGGTAGCAAGAACTTCAAACTGTTTGTCACCATCCACATTGGCAATTTCAATAATTGAAATATCAAATGTACCACCACCTAGGTCATACACAGCAACCTTGCTGTCTTTCTTGGTGGCTTTGTCTAGGCCGTAAGCCAGTGCAGCCGCAGTGGGCTCGTTGATGATACGAAGAACTTCAAGGCCAGCAATCTTGCCAGCATCTTTGGTTGCTTGGCGTTGGCTGTCGTTGAAGTAAGCAGGCACAGTGATAACTGCTTGTGTGACTTCGCCACCGAGGTAGGCTTCTGCAGTCTGTTTCATCTTGCGCAGAACTTCTGCAGAAATTTGTGGAGGAGCCAGTTCCTTGCCCTGTGCTTCAATCCACGCATCACCGTTTGTGGCTTCAGTGATTTTGTAAGGCATCATGTCGATGTCTTTTTGTACTTCTTTGTCTTTGAATTTACGACCAATCAAACGCTTGGCAGCGTAGATGGTGTTCTTTGAATTTGTAACAGCCTGGCGTTTTGCACTTGCACCCACCAAGACTTCGTCGTTGGCATACGCAACAATACTGGGAGTAGTACGGGCGCCTTCGGAGTTTTCAATTACTTTAGGTTTGTCGCCTTCCATTACGGCGACGCATGAGTTTGTGGTACCCAGATCGATACCGATGATTTTAGCCATTCTTTTTCTCCTTAAACAAATGGTTTTGCATGCAGGCCCAGAGGGCACCTGCATGCAAATATTTATACCAATTGTACAGAAGAATTACAAAACAATCAAGTCAATTTGATTGTATTGCCGCGCTCGGGATGCTCTTGTAACCACCGAATGACCTTGGCTTCAGTACCCCAGCAGGCTTGCGGTGCGCGATCGTGGATCCAGTTCACAATTTCTGACAGCCCTGTTAGATCTTCCGTTTGGTTAACTGCACTAAAAAGATCGTTGCTGAGAACTGCATGTAGGAATCCGCCCACGGGTATGCCGCGTTCTATGTAGTCACTTAGTGCTCGCTGAATGTTTTTGGGCACACTGTAGGGTTGAAATTCAAGCATTGACGGCCACCTTGTTGATAGTAAAACGATACATGGGCTCTACTTCACGCAGGAAATCTTCACCCACATCCATGCTCACATAATTGCTACCTTGCATGCCTTGCTCACTGTAGCTGATGTCGTTCACAGCCGCACGGGTAAAACCCAGCGAGCGCATAAGGGCACGGAATTCATTGATCCAAACACTGTCTGAGTAGATCAGTCCGTCCTGATCACAGCTCCAATTTTGGGTATTGAAGTAAGCACGAAGCTCGCCAAAATTGCATTCATCGTTGCAGTATGCAAGCTCTACTCGCAGTACCTGTATTGCCTTCACAGCAGAACTCCAGTAGCCGTTGCCACCTGTGTGGGTCTGCCAATTTACTTGTTTATTAAATTCCATTTTACAGTCCATTCACTAACATACAAAAAATAAAACCAGCCGCAAATGTGCAAGTGTACATCACCGCACGGTCACCTTGCTCCGGTGTTGGAGTTGGGATTGCGTCAATTAATCTAATTAGAAAGTTGGTCATTTTACATGCTCCAATAAGTTTCAGAAGAGGGTGAGCAGTAGTACGGAGTATCATAACGCTCCTTGAATTCAGCACCGCCCATCAAGTTTTTACGAGTCACATAAGTTTCGTGGATTTCGTAACGATAGCCATCGCGCTTGAGCCAGGTGTTCTTGACTGTGTGCTCAAGCATGGAGCGGTTGTCTGTGTCATAGTCCTGCTTGAGCACCTGACGCTCGCCCGACTTCTTGCGTTTGTCTGCTTTGTAAATTTCAACTGTATACATGATTATTCGCCTTTCATGCAATATGTAAAAAGAATCCACTTGGCGCGGTTCAGCGTTTGACGCTGATCTTCCAAAATGTTTGCCAGTGTGTCTGAATCATACGGGCCGTAGCTCACCATCTCTTGGCAGTCGCTCATGAGACTTGCTGCCATCATTGCAGGACCTGAAAAACGGTATGTGATGCTTTGCTCAACTGCTTCGCGCATCTGGGCTTCTGTGCAGCCATACATGCGAACTTCGTTGATTTCTTTGGTAGTTAACCCTTCAAATGCTGTACGCATATCACGCTCCTTATTAATCACTATGCCATTAGTATAGCAAATGGAGCCAATACGGTCAACCGTTTTTACTACAGTTTCAGGTGCTGTAAGTGCTTGATTTTACAGGGTTTTTTGTTGCAAAACTAGCAACATTAGTACAAAAGTGTTACTTTTTTAGCACTACACGCTGATTTAGGGCACTGATGTAGTTGGCCTGCGCCCGTACTTTGCGCTCTAGTTTGCGTACCTGATCCTGCAGGTCCATGATCTGTTGCATGGCAATTTCACCTGAGCTTTTGATTCCGCGAATTTCTTTGTCATGCGAGAACAAGTTGGGGCGAGGAATATTGGGATCCATCACCCGCTTTTTTTTCTGCTTCATGCTTTTGAGAAACTTGGGATTCATAGTAGATATTTATCGTCAGGCACACTGGGTACCTTGACAGCCACTGTGTCAGTTTCTTCTAAGAATTCCACTTGACAAAGATCACCGGGCTCAAACATGAAAATATCACCAGCTTCGTAAATGTGTCCGTTGACCAGCATGCGACCACGAGTGACCAACTGTATCTCATGCACCACTTTGTGATAGTGACTCACGCTGGGGCCACGGGGATTGGTTTGCCAGTTTACTTCAAAGTCTTTAGTGCGCCACACAGCTTCAGGGAAATCCCCTATGAACCAGCCGCGGGCGCCTGTTTCACTTAGCTTCCACTTCTTCATACTGTACTTCCGTGGCAGTGGATTCTGTTGACTCAGTTGGGATGCTGGCCAGCTCTTGCTCAATTTCTCGTGCCAGATTGTCCAGGTACTCGGGATTCAGTTGGCCCATGACAGGAATCAGATACTTGTTGTAGTTGGTAAAATAGTATCGGAATATTTCGTCAAAACTGCGTCCAGTTTGGAAATTGTTGCGCTCAATTTTCAGCTGACCAAGATCCAGTATCACATTGGCACTGGCACGATCACGATTTTTGATACCGCGAGTGATTTCCACTTTTTCATCGTAGCGTAGATTGGCAGGATCGTCCATCCAACCTTTTTTGCTGGTGTTGACATGATCTTTTGGCTTCATAATATATGTTGCCACCAAGTAGATGCTTTTGTTATTCATGAAAGTTCCTTTGATATTTTGCAATTATGCTTTGATAAGTTTGGTAATCCTTGGCCTTGGGCGCACACAGCCCGCACCAACAACTGTGTTTCTTGCACTGTATGACAGGTAGACTGTTGGTGCTCAGCTGGTACTTTAATTTATCCAGCACAGCGTGGGTGTCAGAAAGATTGCCAATCGGACCCACAGCACCATCAAAGTTCATCATGCAATCTTTGTTGACAAATATTTCTCCGTTGACCTGCTTGATGTACACAAAAAACCAATTGACTGAGCAGTACCAGTCTGGAAATTTGTTGTGTACAAAGCTCACTGGATGTTTGTAATCGCTGTCAAAAAACAACGACCGACCGCCACAACAGGCTCTGCCTTGCTCACTGACATCTGTGTTGTCTTCTGCTACCATGTCAGCATTGTACAGTTGATTGAGCCAAATGACCTGTTTGGGATCGTAATTGAACTGTGGCCATTCCTGTGGATGGTCAATGGCCTTGGGCTGACAGGCAATGCCGTTTTCTTGGCACCAATTGACCTGTGCCTGTGCATCATCAAAGTGTTTGGGATGCATCAGCACCACACATTTAATGGCACGGCCACTCCGCTTGATATACAGTAGATTGTCTCTGAACTGTTGCTTGTGTTTGTCCAGTGACTCTGGGTGATAGCTCACAGTAAACTGATCAATCAGTGGAATTAATTTTTCCAGTTTGGATTGTGGAACTATGGCATTGGTAGTGGTTGTTATGGTCAAGGGCCAACTGTACTTGGCATGAGTTTGGCGTGCTGCCTCAAGAATTTCCACTATGTTGGGATGATGCAGAGCTTCGCCGCCATACACATTCAACACCACCTTTTGCAGGCCTGGTACCTTGTATTTCATGTAGGTATCGGCATACTCATACATGAAGTCTAGACTGCGCAGGCAATCTGCCAGTAGTGGATGGCTGGTGGTGTTGTCATGGCCACCGTAGAGTCCTGTGCCACAATAGGAGCAGTCTAGGTTGCACTTCATGGTCAGTTCCCAGTCCAATAAAAAACTAGGAACATTTGCAGGCTGCGCCAAGGGCTCAAGACATGCGGGCATTAGATTTGAGTCAGTTCAATTATTGTGGCACTGAGATTGATTTCGGCATCAGCACAACTCACATGATTGACCAAGCCATTGCGAATGATCTTGATAGCTTCGTCTTGCTGCTCGTGACTTTTGCCCCACAGCTCAATGTTGTCGTACATCCAGCGGAACACATCTTCCATTTCTTCAGGAGCAGCCTGCGAGCACAACAAAGCTCGTGCTTCGCGTACCTTGCCTGCTTTGAACAGTTCCACTGCATCCAGTTTCCAGTCGCCTACAGATTTATCGCCTTCTCTAGGCTTGTTGAGTCGACCATCTTGGCTGTTCAACTGCACCAAATTCAAACATTTGCGTAGATCTGGGTATGTGGCTTTGACATAGCTGTCCAAGGTATCTAGGTCAAACTCCACGCCCTCTGTGACCAACACAGTGGCCACCCTGGCAGTGAATTCTGTATGATCTTGCTTGGCAATGTGAAAGCCCTGGCAGCGCGAATGCAACGCAGGAATGATTTTGTGTGGTGCATTGCAAGTGAAAATAAAACGCACACTGGCATGATATGTTTCCATTGCATTGCGTAGCAGAGCTTGTGAGTTTTGACTTAGATAGTCTGCTTCGTCCAGCAAGATCACTTTGAATTCACCAAATGGCATAGTGCTGGCGAACCCCAACACTTTGTCACGCATGGTTTCAACCTTGGTTTCGTTACTGGCATTGACTTGTAGCACATCGTACTCATCCACACCCAGTTCATGAATCAGCATGCGAGCCAGTGTGGTTTTGCCTGTGCCCGGGCCGCCACTCAACAGCAGATGTGGAATGTGTCCTTCCTTGATCCACTGCTCCACTTGCTCACGCTGATTGTTGTCGATGAACACATACTCGTCCGCTGTCTTAGGACGGTACTTTTCTACCCATAAGTCTTTCATTTTTTGTCTACCTTGGCTTCTTCGTACACCACACGACGAACCACACTCTTGGGCTCATCCATGGAAGGTGCAACACGGTCTGTTGGTTCTACTTCTGATGGAATTTGATAGTTGCGACCAAACCAGCTGCCGGTGAAAATTTCTAACAAACAGCGAATAGGCCAAGCCACACCCACTAGCACAGTGACCAGTATTACGCCAACAAAATGTACAATTTGAACATACACATTGAACACCAGTTCCATGAGCATGCGCCAAAAGCCCATCATCTCAGTGTAACTGAATTCAGATTCGTCGTTGCGATCAAAACTGCGTATGTGAGTGACCAGCGCAGTGCTTAGAGTGTCACTTTTGCTTTTGAGAATATCCAAGAGTCCACGATACAACTTGGCCATCATATGGCTTCGTTTTTTGGTTTCCTCTTTAGAATTTGAATCATCCGTTCCTGTTCCCATTTATCTTCTCCATCAAATGTTGGTAGGCTGTCATAGCTGTCCTCTAACCAGCATTTTAGCTGATAAAGTTCCTGCTTGCAAGCGATTCCGGTGAAACCGTCATTGTATGGAGAATTAATTTCTAATAGGCTGGTTCGAATTGCCGCGTAGGCGTCTTCAAGGTTGGGCTTGCGGAATCCCATACATTACCTTGTTTTGCTTTCGGCTTGCACTGCTGAGCTAATGGTGTCGTCGTAGTCAGGTTCGTCGTCGCTCACAAACATGATACAGTTAGGGTCAACTCTGCGGATAGTGAATTTTTCGTCACCCACTTCTACTTCAATTCCGCGGCTCCAACGACCATGCTCAACCAAGATCCACTGACCTTCGCGCACATCCTTTTGATCGTCACCCACAGCATAGACCTTGGCCCACCGTGGACGAATACCAGCAGTTTTGGCATCGTCATTGAGCAGAACAATGCCACTGCTGAGAGTGCGCCCGCTGAAGTTCATGTCGCGAACAATAATGTTGTCGCCTAGTGGGCGCAGTTTTTCAATTTTGTGTGTGAACTTGTAACTGCCCTGTGAAGGAAACAAGCCCTCGCCAATTGGTAAATCACTCATTTAGATCCTCGATGGTCCGTTGCCGTTGTTCTTTTTGGGTTGAAGTAGTTTTTGCTCTACCTTGGTAGACTTGGCCACTGCGTCAGCCAGCGCACCGCGCATTTTTGGCTGCTCAATTTCTTCCATGGCTTGGTCTTGTTCCAGGATATCGTCGGGGATACCTGCTGCCACTGCGGTGTTTCTTGCCTGTTGAGCATCTTCACGCTGTTGCTCCACTCGCTCCTTGGTGTACACTGCATTGGTGTTGTAGTATTCTTTCATCACTTGCTCTCTGGTGCGTACTACCACACCACCGGGTCCCAATTCGTCACCGCGGGCATTTATTTTCATATTGCCCACAGCCACTGATTCTTCGTTTCGCACACGCAAGGCATCTAGATCAATTGCTTTGCCCTGTGCTGTTCTATAAATTTGTTTTGCCATGTTTTTCTCCTGAGTCAGGTATTTATTTCAAGAATTCGGTGGGGTCTAAATCATATTCTAGGCTGTTGATTTTATGCACACCCAGCAGGTACAGTACAAAACTGGCTACACTGGATCCACGCCCAACACCCCAAACCACATTGTTACTGCGCATGGTGTCCACAAGATATTTGAGATATTTCAACAAATCAAACAAATCTCGTTCCTGAAACATCAACAGCTCTTCTCCGGCTCTTTGTAGTTCTGCTTCACCAGAGCACAGCGACAAAATGTCTGCGGCAATGTCCATGTTCTTGTACTCGTCTGGCATGTGCCATTGCTGTTGATTGTGTTGGTCAAATGCCTGGATGTCGGTGTGCAAAGATTCATAAGTGGCAAGAGTAGGAAATTCTGCATACAGCGCATTCACAGCCTGATTGAACAGTTCGGGGTCAACTACATTGAACCTGCTGAGATCCAATTGAGGATTTTGATACAGCAGGTCACACAGTTCATTACTGGTGGTGTAGGCAACTCCAAAACTGTCGTATTTCATTTTTTGATGTCAATGATTTTGTTGAAGTTCTTGCTGTTCTTTTCCATATCTTCTAGACGCTGACGATTTCTATTAGACAACTCACCTTGATAGTGAGCCATGATCATTTGCATCTGTCGTAGAGCATCACCGGATCCAAGCCGATAAGCAGAATTCATCTTGCCTGTCAACTCTGCTATTTTTTTGTACAGTTCCTCATCCTTGAGATGGGAGATGTCTGATACCAGTGGATGAAAACTCATTATAGATCGTCCGCTTTTCTGTGCTCGCTGTGATAAGGGTCAAACTCACCGCCAGGATAGCGAGCTTTTAATTTATTTACATTTTCTTCAATCACGGCATTTGGATCTAGGTTCAAAGCTCTACAAGCATTGATCCAGTACCACATGATGTCGCCCAGTTCGCGTTTCATGTGAAACACATTTTCTTCTGTGAGTGGCTTGCCTTGAAAAAAGATCTTTTTGGGTATTTCGCAGAACTCGCCAGTTTCGGCTGCCAGCCCTAGTGCGCCAGTCAGCAGCAGTGGCACATTGACATCCGGGCCATGTTGATCCTTTTCATAATCAAAATTACCGTCTAGATAGTCCAAACGGTTCATGAATGTGGTTAGGTCACGAGAAGCTTCGCTGGTCACTGCGCCAACAAACTCAGAGTATTTGTTTAAGTCGATGTTCATATTGATCTCCAGTCCGGCTAGTTTAACACTAACCGGACCTGGAGTCAACCATTATGCAGAAGCAAAATTACCAGTTGAAACAGTAGCAGTGCCACCAATTGGAATCATGTTCCAATATGCGCCACGCAGAATGGCTGTTACTGTGCTGACACCCGAACCAAATCCAACCTGTGGTACCAGTGTGCCACCCGCTGCGGTAACAATAAGACCTTTGACAACGATTGTCTTGTTGGCCAAAGTGTTTGCTGCTTGAATCACGCCGGTTGAAATTGTAGGCAAGGTTGTTAATCCCGACCACACAGTGTCAACTGGACTGGCTGGTGCTGTTGCTGCTGTGGCACCTTCGGTGTAGAGAGCAGGAAGAACACTCACACGGTAATTGTACAAAGTAACTCCTGCCGTACCTCCAAATGTAAACAGTAGAGTAGAAGATACAGGAGTTGCAGCATGTGCCACAGTGAATTGGCATTCAAATTGGTACGCAGTTGATGCTGCCACAGTCAATGCACCAGCTGTTCCTGACGAACCGCCAAAAATACCGTAACCGGTAAGAGCTGCTGGAGTAACACCGTTGTTTAGTGATGCGTTGCCGCTGATTGCATACACATGCGAAGTGCGCATGACCGCACGGCTTGAAGTTGCTGGTGTGGCGTACCACACACCGCCTGCAAATTCAACTGCACCAACTTTGGGGCTGCTTAACAATGTTCCGGTTGGTACCAAAATAGGTTCTTGACCTGTGGTACCTGCATCGAGTCTGATATTGGCTGCGGTAATACCACCGCCCACACCAAGACCACCTGCGCCAGTAATAACAATAGAACCTGAGTCTTTGCCTGTGCTGGCCACAGCAGCGTTGGCAGCAATCACACCACCAACATTGAGCTTGCTCTGGATACCTGCACCGCCTAGCACAACCAAACTACCATTTGGATTGGTTCCGCCTTTGGTACTTTCTGTAGAACTTGCTGCTACCAAGTTTGCATATGAACTGCTGAAGCCTAAGCCGCCCAAGAAGCTGGCACCGTTGGCGTAGACATTACCTGCCACGCCCAGGCCACCATCACTGGTGCTGCCATCTGCAAGAATAACTTGTTTGATCTGTAGTGCGCCACTGTTGAAGTTGGTCGCCCAAGCACCACTGTTGAGTATCAAGTTACCACTCCATGCACCCACTGGTTTGGTAGTGGTTGGATTGTATGTTCCTGTCCAGGTGTTGGTAAGGTTGTCGTAGTTTCTACCATCATGCGGTTGACCCACATGCAAGTTACCAAATATGTTCACGCCGCCCAGAGTAGTAATTGCACCCAGGGTTGGATTACCACCTGTTTGAACTGTTTCGTTTGGTTTGATTGGAGCAGTAATTGGTGTGCCTCGTGCTGCTTCTTGGTTGAGGATATACAAAGAACCAGAGTCTGGTGTACCAACATTGATATCACCACTGATACTCATACCCACACGAGCTGTTGCGTTACCAAGCACTAGACCGCCTGTAGCGATGTCGCCTGCGGTGACATTTTCGCTGTTGTCAATAAACACACGACCTTGTGATCCTGAACCAATGCCAATGATCACATTGCTTTCAAAAATACTGCCGCCCACAACTCTAAGAGCTGCGGTTGCACTGCGAGCATCTGCGTTGCTATTGATCAGTGCTGTGCCATTGGTGCGAAGGGTGCTGGTCACAATTAGACCATTTGCACTGCCAGAGTCGCCAACATAAAGATTACCAGCAATACCAGCACCACCTTTGACTACTAGCGCACCAGAAGAAACATCAGTAGCACGACTACCGGACAACACAAACAAACCGCCCTTGAGTGCGCCGTCTACTGTTTGGCCACCTATGTACAAGTTGCCTTTGATTGCAGCACCACCTTGAACTTGGAAAGCACCTGCATTGAGGTTGCTTGCTGTTGTGGTAGCATTGGAATATAGATTTTGACCAGCTATGATGTTCTTCTGCGCACTGATACCACCTGCCACAGAGAATGCACCGGTGGTTGGACTGGTTGCATCAGTTGTACTAGCCAGGCCAAATGTTCCGCCCACATTCAAATCGCCACCAATACCAACACCACCTTGTACCACCAACGCACCTGTTGCTGTGCTGTTTGATGCTGTGGAGCTCATGCCAATGGTAACTGCTTTGTTGAAACTCCAGCGATCATCGCTGGCCAACGCCAGTCCACTGTTGACATATTCAATGTTGGCCCAGGCCGTGTCAACGCTGATACCAGATCCATTGGCCAGCAATGCCGTGGCTGCACCCGAAGCCACAATAATATTTTTGTCATCCACTGTCATTACAGTAGAATTGATAGTAGTTGTTGTGCCATTTACAGTCAAACAACCAGTGATAACCACATTCTGATCGTTGTCAATGGTCACAGCTGGAGTCATTATACCGCCGTCGCGCTTGGTGCTGATGACAATATTGCCGCCTAGACCGTATGAAGTGTTGCTGCCAGTGGCATACATGCCAATGGAAGCCACCTGCTGATAACTGTTGTTGCTGTCGTCTTTGTTCTTGGTATAGGCCAGTGCATTGAAATAGCCAATGTAGTCACCAGTGTTGACCACAGTTTCTGTTGGGTTGGCAGAGCCAGCTGCACCAGGATCTGCTGTTCTGCTCTTGGCAATACTGAAACCAGCTTGTGTCATAGTAGCAGGATTGTTGCCACCATCAGCTTGATTCATGAATGAAGTTACACCACCACGAACGCTGAATGTGTCTGTGCCTGCCTTGGTATTGCTGTCAATCTTGGCACTGACCGCAAACAGGTTGCCCCAGCCAAGACGCAGAGTAGGTGTAGGATAGCTGCCAATTCCAGCCATGTAAAAATTAGGATCACGGAATACAGGATTACCTCTTGTGAGTTCTCTCACAAACACCGTGGTGCCACTGTCAACACTGCTGAATTCAAATATGTAATCGCCTGCATCAGTGAAAGTGATCAGCTTGCTGGAACTCACTGTACGCAGTCCAGGAATAGCAGACAAATCTGTAGTGATGGTGCTAGGCAATTCCAGAGTGTTTTCTACGCTGCTGATGTTGATATAAAACACCAGTCTAGCATATTGCAAAGCTGCTGGCCAGTTTTTAATAACTGAGTTGATCTTGATACTGCCAGTGGCGTTCAACTTGTGAATGTTGCCCAGAGCCAAGTCCAGCTGAATTTCTGTGGCTGTGGCTGCGCCAACTTCGCCCCAGTCATACACTGTTTCACTTTGGTTTTTGGTTTGAATGTTTTTAACCTGCGAACCCAAGAAGTTGTTGTCAAGCGAGCTGCCTGACAGCGCACTCTTCAAAATAACCTTGGATTGAAGGTCTTCAACTTCTTGTTTGATGAAAATGAAGTTGTTTTTGATGTTGGTAAAATTATCGCGGAAACCTTGACTGTCGTTGTCTTGCCCTGCGATAGGGTAATTACCATTGATATTAAACGGGTTTACTAAGCTGGCCATTATCTAAATACTCCGGTTTTAGGGAACTTGATATATTTATCCAGAGCTCCGGGTTCGGTATAGTTGTCTCTATTGCTAACAAAACGGGTTCCTTCGGCATCAAAACTAGTGTTTTGTGTGCTGTCCGGCAAGTTTGAGCTGATCAAACTGTACTCTGGTACTGTCTTTCCTGGTTTGACTTGTGGGTCGTAAAACAGCTTGCTGGTTTCTTGGGTCACTGTGACAATCTGATTTGGCAGCACTTGTCTCACAAAGTTCAGCAGCACTAGGTCATTTACAATTTCAACTTGCCATATTCCAGCTCGCTGATTGCTAATATTGGTATTGATGCTGTCGGCATAGCCAGGGATCACAGTCAACTGGTCATAGTTGCTGGTATCAAAGCCCTGCTCTGATCCAGGTTCAGAACCATATGTTTCACCGTACAGATTCCATCCGTCGTTCAAGCCGCCAAATCCCTCTTGCTGCGCAAATATCAGGGTATCTCCATTTTGCAAGTTATAACCCTGCGATCTAATAGACTGCAAGGTATGCAAGTTGATCATGTCAAATGCAACATTTCTTATTGCCCAGGTCACCGTGAAGTTAGGCGCTTCTCGCAGCACCACACCGGTTGTGCCCACTGTTACGGGGATCACAGCGTCACGACTGATAGAGTTGAGTTGTGTATTGACAAATCTATCTGCAATTCTCCACTTGGTGCCATCAACACTGTAGGCAATAGATCCCCGGTCGCCGACAATAACATACTGATTGTTGACAAAGGCCACACCGCGCAGAGTATCAGTTATGCCAGTAGAATAGCGTTTCCAGGTTGCATCGTTTTGTGCTTTGAGCCAAACATTTCCTTTTTGGCCCACAATGATCCATTGCCCTGCATAGTAAACATCATAGAGATTGAGTCCAGTGGTTGTGTTGTCCAAACTCCATGACAAACCGTCGTCGGTGCTGGTTATTATTTGCCCGCCTTCGCCAACTGCAATCCATACACCATCGTTGTGATGTACTGCGGTCAATGTTCTGTTGGCCAGTGTGATAATTGGCAAACTCCAGGTTTGCCCGTCGGTACTGCGAATCACTGTACCTTCGTTTCCAACTGCCACATAGGTATACAGAGTTGTTGTGCCGCTGGTGTAGCTGCGAACTCCCACAGCTTTGAGGTCACCGTACAGCAAGCCAAATTGTTGACTCCAGGCACGGTCGCTGATTGACTTTTGAATAATTAGTCCTCTATCGCCCACTGCCAGCCAACGATCAGCCACGCTGATGACTTTGTTCAACACAACGCCTGTTAGGCCAAAACTTATACTATTGTCATAGCCAATATTAATGTTGGCAGTGATAGGATCACTGAGAGTGATAGTGGTATCTGTTTTGGCAATCACTGTGGTGTTTTCTATCACCGTGGTAGGTGTGCTGAAACTGATAGATACATTGCTTTGTGCCGCCACACTAGTGTTGGCAAACACAACTGTGAGATTGCTGTAAGTAGCATTGGCAGTTATTTCAGCAATTCTTGCATTGATTGGAACGCTAGGACCAATTACATTCATTCCCCTAAACAGTGATCCGTTGATGCCAGCTGTTCTCAGTGTAATATACATGCTGGTACCAAACGGTGTAACAGCACCCCAGGCAGCGGTATCGTCGCTGTTGGCAATGGCAGCCACATTGTAAACTTGTGTTCCAACTGGAATCAAACTGGTGTCACTGAAACTTATACTGTTATCTCCTGTCACAGCATTGGCAGTGATTCTATGACTGAAGTTGATGTCTGATCCTGCAAGTATGTTTGCACTTGGAGCTGTACTGATATTGGCATAGGTGTATCTTGCCAGCACTGTGGTTCCTGCGTCAAGTGCAGTGATTCTTGGGTAGTAACTGGCAGTGACATTGCCAACGGATGTAAATGTAATGCTGCTGGATTGAGCAGGTGTATCATTGGCTGTGGTCAGAATAGCAACATTACCTCGCAGGTCGTCAAATGTTATTTGTGTGCCTGTTGCAATGGCATTGGTTGTGACATTGCTCAAGAACAAAGTGTTGCCCACATTGGCAGTGACCACTGCTGCATTAGCAATGTCTATGCCTTTGACATACACTGCATAACCGGCTTGTAAATTTGCAACTGAGTCAAGATAAATTTGACTGTGAGCCGCTATAGCAGCTCTGGTCACATTGGCCGAAAATCTGCTGCCATCCTGCCATGCTACAAATTCCAAAGTGGTTCCTGATGCCATAGAGTTGGCAATGTTACTGCTGAGTCTGATGCTGTTTTCTGTAGCTGTGACAAATGATCTGGTGTTGGAACTAAAAATTGCAGTCTGTAAAACTTCGTCACCTGCTTTGATCACAGGAGCATAAGCAAATTGAAGAGTAGTAGTTGAGTCTTTGGTCACTGTGTTCAGCAGTCCAAACGCAAAAGAAAAGTCCACTCGCGGATTGTCAAAAGTCCATCTCTCACCACTTCTACTTTGAATAATAGTGCTGTTGGCACCCACTGCTAGATAACCTTGTCCTACTTTGTAGGCAATGCTTTGCAGTTGATTGCCTGTGCCGCTGTTTTCAGTTAGCCATGCACCTTTGTCAACTGTGCCAATGCTGGGTATACGGTCAAAGGTTGTGGTTTGGCTGCGAACAAATGCATTGGAATCTGGGTCATAGTTCTCACTAAGAGCTCTGTCCCATTGATATCGGTCAGCAGTGAACTTGAAAGTATTCATGATGTCGCCAACACTGAATCCGCTTTGTTCAAGAGCAGCTTGATAACGATACAACAGTTTGTCGCCTTGTCCTGGATTGGCATAGGCCAAAACCAAACCCCTGGTCAAACCCAGCGGCTGATTGGTATTGGGCTGAACACTCAGCATCCATTCTGGTAATGCGCCCTGGAATTCGTAGCCCAATCTTTCAATGTCTGCTGCCATGTTTGCAAAGCTGTTTGAAAACACTGTGTTTTCACCAGTCAAGTCATCACTGTCAACCAAACCAAAATCATCAGTACGAGTGATACGATCGTCCACACTGTGGAAATCATCTGTGTCCAAGCCCAGGTCTACCACACTGCCATAATCAATACCAGTGTTCTTGCGCACACTGATCACTTCGCCGGGCCTGTTGGCATCATTGTAGTCCAACACATCAACATAAAGTACTTCGTATTTTACAGATCCGTCGATGTTTCTTGCCACGGCTTTTTTAATTGTGCCAAAATTTATTTTCTTATCGTAGTGATGCTCGCTCATGGCATCAACATAGTGTGCCGCAGTTTCTGCTCTGATTCCTGCTTGTACCAACATAGTAAGATCCAGATGCACGCCAAAGTAAGGGTCATTGGGTCTATAGATAATTTCGTTGGTACTGAGGTTAGGATCTGTCACAATGGATCTAAAAACTTGTCTTAGACCAGCAGGCAACAGAGCCTTGAGATAAAGATTTTCATATGGACGCTGATTGACATTTTTAACCACGAGTGAGAATTCTTTCTCACCATAGATTTGTCCTGTGCTGTCTTCGGCAATAACAGTAAAAGTAAATTTACTGTCATAACTGTTGGTGCCAGAATCAAATGTCACTTCGCTTATGGTTCTATCAATGCTGAAAAAATCAAATGTTGTTCTACCGCTGATCAATCCATTGTCTAGCAGTTTGAGGCCTTGAGGAATTCTCAAGTATTGACCGCTTTTTACTCTGTATGTTAGATCTGCTCCGCTACGACTGCTTGCACTGATTTTGATTGTGCTGATAGCACCATTGTCAATGCTGCCCAGGTCAGTGTTGGTGTTCCATGTTACCAAATCTTCCACTGCACTCAGCACACGCAGAGAAAACTTTACAGGCTGACTGCTGCGCCTACTGGTAACAGTTTCACTGATAGGAATGTCAACATAGGCAGTGATACTGAACTCGTAAGTGCTTTCATACACAGTGCTAGATCCAAGAGTACCCAATAACCAACCTGTGTTAAGGTCTAAGAAAATACCGCCAGGCAGACTCAAATTGGTTTGATCAAAGCTCTTGTTGTCAAACGGAACAATGGTATATGTATTGCCTTGTTCATCTGGGAAAGGTGGCGCACCCTGGTCAAATCTTGCAGGACCCGAAGCGTTCACAGCCCATTTGACTTCAGCATTGGGGTTGGCATAGTATGCTCTAAACTGATAGGCATAGCTTTGCAGTTGTCTTACAGGCGGCAAATCAACAGATGTTGTTAATATGCTTGGGTACAAATAACCGTCTCTGTCAGCTGAGTACAAGGTGCTGTCTGCTGTGATCAGTGTGTTGTCAATCAAGAAGTAACTTCTTGAATAGATACCAATGGCATATCTTTGATATGAATAGTTTATACCGTCGTAGATACGCAGTGTGAATTGATAGCGTCTGCTGTCGCTGGCACCTTCAAAGTCCCACACAAATTCATCGTAGCCGCCAACATCATACGCAGCAGTGCCTTCGTCACCAGGCGCTGGTGGCGCCAATGCAAACCCGCTGATCAATCCAGTTTGACTCAAACTCAAACCAGGAGGCAATCTACCTTGACTTACACTCCATTCCAATTTGCCAGTGGGGCTGGTTTCCAACGCATTGATTTGTAAACTAACAGGATCTCCATCAAAAAAGTATCCTAAGTCTTCAATGCCAAATCGTGTTAGGTTGTCAATGGTGGCGCTGGCTGCGGTAGTATTGGCACCTGTAAATGTAACAATGGGTACACTGGTATAGCCTGTGCCGGGTTTGGTTAAACCAACGCTTCTAATTGCTCCATTGGCAAACAAATAAATTTTGCCTGGCAGTGCTGCTTCGCCGTCTGCAATGTCTGGCGCACTTATTGAAACAGACACATTAGAAGAAAAATATCCGCTGCCACGGTTGGTAAAACTTAAATTGATGTTGCCTCTTGTTTGCCCTACGCCTTCACCTCTAACACCGGTGGGCAATATAGAAGGTGGTACAATTTGGTTAACAAATATACTAAAAGTTCTGTCTGCCACCTGATTGGCAGTGTTGCTAGCACGGATGGTAAATCTAAATTCTCTTGCTACAGGATCTCCAGAAGTTACCACTTGAGGAAAACCATATATAGTTCCTGCTGGAGTTACCTGCAGGCCTGGTGGCAAGTTACCACTCAGTAGTTTGTAGTTGATAACACTGGCAGCGGGTTCTATGTTTGCAATGCCAGGAGTTTCGTCGCTGCTCAAACTACCATAAAATCTTGATCCAACAATGTAAGGAAAAGTTGGCACATTGTTTAGATCCTGCGTCATGAAATACGCATAGGTGCCGTTGGGGAATTCAGGAGTTACACAGTATCTACCATTGCTTTGATCCAGCGTAGTACCCGGAGGCGCTGTATACTCGTAGTCTTGTACAAAAATTCCTGGAGGCCAAATACCTTGTACTCGTGTTGCGGTTGTAAATTCGTAACTGATTTCGGTGTTAACTTGAATAGCATCAGTCAATACCTGAATGATTTTATAAGTGTTTGCAGGCCACGGACCTCTCAGGTGCATGCCTGGGTATAAATTTTCTGTTGACTCCACTGGCACACGAGTACCAAAATGTCGGCCTGGTCTAATTCGTACAGCGGTGGGCAAAGGTCGTCCGGGTTTGTCTACAATGGTATAACCTGACTGCATGCGCACCACACCGCCAATGGTGAGTGGGTTGTCGTACCCATATGGTCCGTAAATAGGATAACCGTCTATGGCCCAGCCCAGCAGTTTGCTATGACCATCAGTGTGCCTGTAGCCATTGCGCCAAGCGGTGATGTTGCCCCATGCATTGCTGTTGATAAATTGAGAAGTTTTGTAATGATAAACTCCTGTGGGTGTGGGCTGACCGCCATGGTCGTCTTCGCCAAAAATACCTGCGGCAACAGCGTTTACAGTCCAAGTACCGCCAGGCACAGTGATATCAATACCAGACGACGGACCAAACAAAGCTATACCCGGCGCACTGATGCCCACTGGTCCAAGATTCACTGGTGTCTGAACCAGCGCCACACGATTCAAGCCGCCACGATAAGGATATTGTAGATCAAAGGATTGTGCAGCAATACGATTTGGATTGTCGTTGTTGGGAAATGCACCAACTTTGACCAGTCCGGGCAAGTTAAGAGTTTGTATACGCCAAACAGTTTTGTTTGACAAAATACTCACTTCAACCTGATTTTCTACCCCGTTGCCAGTGATGCTGTTTCGAGGATCAAAGCCAGCAGAGGACACAGGTGCAACTGGATTTTGTACTTCCAGTTGCAGGCTTACTTCTGTGTTTTCTGCGTAAGTGCCTAGGTTGCCTTCAGGCGTTATCCAGCGTAGTTGTGCCATGTGCGTTCCATTTTATGTATTTATGGAACTGCAAAACTGGATTAGGCCTGAGCTTCGTTCCACCGTAGCGTTGCACTAACATTACCAATAATGCGTTGCCCACCTGCATCAGTTGGATATAGTGCCATATTAATATATAGAGTATCTGACCCGTTTGGAAAAGTTCCTCTTCCGCCCACAGCACTTTGAGTCAGCTCTTTGATGTTACTCAAATCCAGTTGATTCAACTGCCCAGGGCTGGCCACGAACTCAAATATTTTTTCTCCTGCTACCGCTGCTGTTCCGGTTGAAAATGTTGGAGTTGAAGCAATTTGTGTAAAGCTAGGCTGATTACCAAAACTAGTTGCATTCAACGAAGTCCATGTTTCGCTTTCGCTGTAGTTGGATGGATTCAAAATACCTTGCACCAAAACTGTTGCATTGGCGCCAACTTGATCTCTAGCGATACCCGGAGCATCACCTGCTGTAACAGCCACTCGTACATTGCCCACAGTGACATCGATGTCTTGTAGCAACAACTGAGCACGATTTAGCAATTCTTTCACGCCCAAGTCACCTGTGAGTCCGTTACTGGCACTAGGAGCCAGTCGTATGCCAAAGTAAGATTGCAGGTTGCTGTACACTCGTGTAGGGCTCTGTGAATATGAGAACGCATATCCTCGGTCAAGGTCAAAACCGCCGTCCATGATATATGAACTACCCCAGTGACTCATGTTTGGACTTGCTGTCAAACTCACAAGTTCGATACCTGATCCTTCACCGTGATCCTGTGGAGTTGGGCGTCCGTGAATGGTTCTGTAACTTCCGCCCAAGAACACATTGGCAGCAGCACATCTTGTGAGACCATTAAGAGTAGGCCAAGGAATGTCGTTGCGAGAGATTGAACCGTATCTAATCAGTTCATAGTTCATATACACAAACCCACTGTCTGGGAAGAAGTCTGCATTTTCCACAGCCATGGTTGATGTAATAGCAGCACCAAGCTGACCAGTTGTTTTCAAAGCAGTAACACCTGCTGCACCTTCGTTGTTTACTTCATAGCGCACAGGCAAGTTTGCACTGCGCATGGAAGCAGTAACGTTGATGTTGTTTTGTTTCATACGATGCATGATAATGAAA
>JACCDW010236341.1_pt1 | contig 22979 bp, 19 predicted proteins | sample 7449781 | NCBI WGS metagenome assembly JACCDW01 (sample SAMN15323449, study PRJNA562643) | freshwater metagenome | isolation source: river surface water | place: USA:Blue River Watershed | collected 2017-08-18
AAGACTGGATATAAGCCACCAAGAGATATTGTCTTGGCTTTCTTTGCCGATGAAGAAGCTGGTATGACTTTCGGATCGCGTTGGATGGCATCCGAGCATCCCGAGGTATTTGCTGGTTGCAGCGAAGCAATCTCTGAGGTTGGTGGGTTTTCGGTTACCGTCACTGGTGGTAAACGGTTGTACTTCGTCGAAGCTGCTCAAAAAGGTATCCACTGGATGCGGCTTACCGCTCAAGGTCGCGCTGGACATGGTTCCATGATGAACCCAGAAAACGCGCTCACAACATTGACTGAGGCGGTTGCAAAAATCGGTCGCTACCAATGGCCACAGAGATACACCCGAACCGTAAAGATTCTTTTCTCAAAGATAGCCGAAGCAACTGGTAAACGTTACGACGAATCAGATCTCAGACCCTTGCTTGCAGAGATAGGCCCAACTGAACGAATGATCGGAGCGACTCTTCAAAATACGGCGAATCCGACGATGCTTGAGGCGGGATACAAGGCAAATGTAATCCCTGGAAGTGCGAGTGCAGTTATAGATGGTCGTTTTCTGCCTGGATATGAAGATGAGTTAAATGAAACCATCCGGGAAATAATCGGTCCCGACATTACTATCGAGACAATCTCTCGTGATATCGCGTTGGAAATTGATTTCGAGGGTGACCTTGTAGAGGCCATGTGTGCTGCAATCAAACGTTTTGATCCAGACGGGATTCCCGTCCCATATTTGATGAGTGGGGGCACAGACAATAAGGCGCTCTCTGAGTTAGGAATTATTGGTTACGGCTTTAGCCCACTCAAGCTACCTGCAGACTTGGATTTTATGGCTCTATTTCATGGAGTTGATGAACGAGTACCGATTAGTGGTCTTGAATTTGGAGTACGAGTTTTAGAGGACTTCCTCGAAAACTGTTAGCGCGAGATTTCGTCAAGCGCCTGACGAACAACATCGGGGAGCGTTATTTCCTCGCTCTTCAAGGCGCCACGTAACTGAGCACCCGTGCGTGCTCCAATAATCGAGGAGGTAATACCTGGCGTATCGCGAACCCACGCCAGCGCCACCTCGAGAGGCGAGAATCCCAACCCTTCGGCGGCCGCGCACACAGCCTCAACTATGCGCGAACTTCGTTCGTCCAAGTAGGGCTCAACATGTTTTACAAAGTGAGGAGCAGCAGCCCGCGAATCAATAGGAATTCCCTTCCTATATTTACCTGTTAAGACTCCTCGCCCTAGAGGCGCCCAGGCGAGAATTCCTATATCCATTTCATCAGCACAAGGAATGATTTCTTCTTCAATGCAACGGTTAAGGAGTGAATATTCAATCTGTATGGATGTTATTGGAGCTTTTGCAGAATTGCTTTCTTGAAGCGTAAATGCTCGGGCAGTTTGCCATCCAGAGAAGTTACAAATTCCTACATAGCGCGCCTTCCCGGAAGAATATGCATAATCTAAGGCGGATAATGTGTCATCTAGTGGAGTTTCGAAATCCCATGAATGAATCTGCCACAGGTCTACGTAATCGGTTTGCAGCCGTGAGAGCGATCGGTCCAATTCGGTAATCAGCGCCTGACGCGAGTTGTTTATGGTCTTGACTCCATTGGGAAAAGTAGCCCCCGCTTTAGTGGCAATTGCAACTTCGTCTCTCTGAAAGAGAGTACCTATTAGGCCACCAATAACGCGCTCACTATCTCCGTCTCCATATGTAGAGGAGGTATCGAGAAAGTTACCTCCGGCTTCGATATAGGCGCGACATTGATCGGCCGCCTCATGAGTATCTGTATCTCGACCCCATGTCATCGTGCCTAGACCCAGGCGAGAGATTGATAGTCCGCTCTTACCCGCTCTGCGCATTTCCATGAGCGAGACCTTAGCAACAATCAAGGCTAATCTTGGTGCTATGAGTCGCCTCGTGTTTCTTCGGCATGCGCATTCAACTGCTAATGAAAAAGGAATTCTCTCGGGTCGCATTCCTGGAATTACACTGACGCAAAAGGGAGTGGAGCAATCGCTCAACCTGATCGAAAGATTGGGGGAGAGTAACTTCGAGCAAATCCGAGTAAGTCCTTTGGAGCGTTGCGCCCTCACGATAGAGCCTTGGCTTAAATCCCAATATTCTCAAGGTTTTGGTCTCTACCAAATCGATGACAATCTTAATGAAGTTGATTACGGGCAATGGAGTGGCCGAAAGCTATCCCGTCTTTCCAAAGAGACGCTATGGAAGACAGTACAAGAGAAACCCAGCAAAGTTACTTTTCCAGCAGGAGAGAAGATGAAGAACGTCCAGCAAAGGGCTTTACGTTCTGTACAAGAATCGCATCAACACAAGAAGACTGGAAACTTTCTCTTTGTCAGTCACGGTGATGTCATCAAGTCAGTTGTTGCTTCATTGGTTGGATTGCCTTTAGATTCATTTCAAAACTTAATAATCAACCCAGCATCGCTCACGGTGATCGACTTTGACGGGTCGCAAGGCAGGTTGCTGACCTATAGCGACACTACGACATGTATTGCACCGCTCCTAACGAAGAAGAAGATTGGAAAGGCTCTCCTTGGTGGAGGATCTGGTCTTCCTCGTGCGGGCAAAAAATGAGCCCTCGCATCCTGCTCTTCGAAGAGCCCGAAAGATTCGTAGTTGGGACGGTTGGCCAACCAGGAGAGCGCACCTTCTTCATACAAGCCAAGGATCGAACCCGTCTGATTTCGGTTTCACTTGAAAAGGGACAAGTTCAAGCTCTGGCTGAGCGACTTGTATATATGGTCAAAGAGATTCGTCAGAGCGATCCTACGATTGTCATCAATAACCTGCCTCGGGATGATTCACCTTTGGAAACCCCCATCGAAGAGGAGTTTCGGGTTGGCATTATTGGGCTGGCATTTGATGCTTCTAGATCTCTCATACAAATTGATTTTCAAGCCATCGCTGAAGGCAATTCGACCGAGCCTGAATTTATTGATGTAGATGATCTCTCTAGCGATCAAGATATTGTCAGAGTACTCATCACTCCTTCCGAAGCAGAGAAATTTTCAAAGAGGAGCGTTTCGGTGGTTAACGCCGGGCGCGCACCATGTCCATTCTGCGGTGGGCCTATCGATCCGGGAGGTCATCTCTGTCCTCGCGCGAATGGATACCGTCGGTGAACGGTAATTCCCAAGACCTTGAAGAACATCTCCAGCATGGGGAAATTTCAGTATCGGGTCGATTGGTGGACGCCTCCAATGCGACTCTCTTTGGAACTTCGCTCTATAACGGAGAAGAAGTTTCAATAATTTATAAACCCATAGCAGGTGAAAGACCTCTGTGGGATTTTGCAGATGGAAATTTAGCCTCACGAGAATATGCAAGCTACCTGGTCTCTGAATTGGCAGGCTGGGGCGTCGTACCAAGGACTGTTCTCGCGGACGGTCCTTTCGGACCAGGAATGGTTCAGGAATGGATTGAGATTGATAATTCCATAGATCTGGCGACGTTCTATCGGCTCGATGATGCCAGATTACGAAAGATTGCCTTATTTGATGCGGTAGTAAATAACACAGATCGCAAGATCGGACACATTCTTCCGACAGAGGATGGAGAAGTCTTTGGATGTGACCATGGTGTTACTTTTCACGAGGAAGATAAATTGCGTACCGTGCTATGGCAATGGGCAAGCACGCCCTTTCAAGAAGATGAATTGGCGCAATTGCAATCTCTTTATGCAAAGCTGGACAAGCGCGATACTCAGATTGCCAATCTAATCACAGCCAATGAATATCGAGCCTTGCTATCTCGGATCGAACGGCTGCTTTCAATCAAATCTTTCCCGGTCCCTAGCCAAGATTGGCCTGCAGTGCCTTGGCCTCCTTTCTGAAGTAAGGTTTGTGTATGCGTTCGTGGCCGACGGTCTATATTCCCGAACTCCCTTCACAATTCAAGTTCCCGAACCTTTCAATCTTTGACACGGCGACGGGATCTCTTCAAGAGGTACCAAAACAAGATCTATACCGAATTTATGTCTGTGGGATAACTCCCTACGATGCAACACACCTCGGTCATGCCGCAACCTATCTGACATTCGATATCGTCATTAGATATCTCAAGGCGACAGGTTCTGCGGTGCGATACGTCCAAAATGTTACCGATATTGACGACCCTCTTTTGGAACGGGCTGTGCGAGATGGCGTTGACTGGCAAGAGCTGGCACAGTCCCAGATTGATCTCTTCCGCGGCGATATGAGCGATTTGCATATCATCCCACCTGATCACTACATCGGAGTTGTTGACGACATGTCTGCAATTCTCGAAGCCGTAAAGCGATTGGATTTCGCAAATTCAACATATGAAGTTGGTGGCGATAAATATTTTCGAGTTCATACCGACCCGGATTTCGGCACTCTCTCGCACCTAGCCGAATCAGAAGCGCTACGCATTTTTGCCGAACGTGGAGGAGACCCTGACAAAGTCGGAAAAGAGAACCCTCTTGATGCGCTGATCTGGCTGACTTCCAAACCGTGGCAACCCACATGGCCAAGTGAATTTGGGGCTGGTCGCCCTGGATGGCATATTGAATGTAGCGCCATTGCTCTCAAATATTTAGAACCCGATGACGAAGCCGAATTCTCTTTGGATATCCAAGGGGGTGGGTCTGATCTGATCTTTCCGCATCACGAGATGTCCGCATCTCAGAGTTCAGTAATGACGGGGAGAAAATTCGCACGACATTACCTGCACACTGGAATGATTGGTTTAGATGGCGAAAAGATGAGCAAATCTCGTGGCAATTTGGTCTTCGTATCTAAGTTGATTGCACAAGGAATCCAACCTATGGCGATTCGCTGGGCACTTCTTAATAGAGATCATCACGACGATACGATGTGGAACGATTCACTCTTGGCTGGGGCAACTAAATCAATTGAACGGCTGCAACTCAATCTTTCTAGGTTAGACGTTGCTCCCACCGACTCGGTCATTCAAGGATTAATCGACGCTCTAGCTTCCAATCTCAACACCAAAGGCGCGCTAGAGATTATTGACCGCTGGATGAAAGAGACTGAGTCAGGGTCTGTAGGTGGAAACGCAGGTGAATTATCGCGTGCTATCGATTCACTTCTGGGAATCGCTCTGTAGAACTATTTTTCGTTCTGGCGCCTTAGAAATCTCTCAAGCTCTCGGGCAATCGATTCACCTGTCGCCTCTGGAATGTCAACTGCATCCTTACTTTCTTCAAGAGCTTTTACGTATTCAGCCACATCTGAATCTTCCTTTGCAAGTGCGGTAACTTCGCTCTCCCATTCATGAGCTTCCGCTGGAAGTGAACCTTGTGGAATTGAGATTTCCAGAAAATCTTCTAGTGCATTAATCAAAGCAAGTGACGCTTTAGGCGATGGTGAGTTCGATGCATAATGAGGAATCGCAGCCCATAAAGAGATTGCATCTAGCCCACGTCGAAGACATGAATCTTGAATCACGCCAAGAATTCCTGTCGGCCCTTCATATCTGCTGATTTCCACTCCAAGCCTCTTTGCGATATCTGGATGAGCTCCGCTGCCGCTCACGGTGATAGGACGGCTGTGCGGAGTATCGGCCAGCATGGCGCCCATGGAAATAATTAGGTCCACTTCACAATCATCGGCTAAATCCAACAGGTCAGAAGTAAAAGTTTTCCATTTCATAGATGGCTCTACACCTTTTACAACGATGAAATCGTGGGGGAGAGATGGAGTAGCGAGTGCAAATACTGAAGTGCCCGGCCAAGTCAAACTTCTCACGCTTGAATCATCTACAAAGACAGTAGGTCGATTCACTTGAAAGTCGTAAAACTCTTCCGGATCTACTTCTGCAATCAACTCTGGAACAACGTCATATTGAGGTTCAGTCCAGCAGCCCAGGAGATGTGAAGTAGCTCCTGTTGCGGCCTCGCCCGCGTCATTCCATCCAGAAAATGCGATAACCATCACTGGCGAGCGCAATTGCGGAATTTGAAGAATCTCCATATCAATACCTTAGGGTAACCTGCGCAATGTGACGAGCAGAAGCCCATCGAAACCTAGCCTGCTCCGCAGCGCTTTGGCGCAGCGCACCGTGATTGCTGACGGCGCAATGGGAACGATGCTGCAAGCTGCTGATCCCACGCTCGAAGATTTTCAAAACCATGAAGGTTGCAACGAAATTCTCAATGTAACGAGACCGGACTTGGTTAGGTCGGTACACGATGCCTATCTATCTGTTGGAGTAGATGCCATTGAAACCAATACCTTTGGTGCCAATTGGGCCAATCTGGCAGAGTATGGAATTGAAGATCGTATTTATGAGCTCGCCTTCGCAGGCGGAAAGATTGCGCGTGAAGCAGCGGACAGCTTCAGCACTCCCGATAAGCCTCGTTTCGTTCTCGGTTCTCTCGGGCCAGGGACAAAGTTACCGAGTCTTGGACACACCACATACCAAAAGTTGAAGGAGGCCTATTACACGGCCTCTAAAGGTCTTGTCGATTCTGGTTGTGATGCACTGCTTGTAGAAACAACCCAGGACCTGCTGCAAGCGAAGGCGGCAGTCAACGGAGCCCGCCAAGCGATTACCGAATCAGCTCGCGACGTCGTTCTGATTGCACAAGTAACCGTTGAAACCACAGGAACTATGTTGCTTGGATCCGAGATTGGCGCTGCTCTTAATGCGCTAGAGCCACTGAACATAGATCTGATCGGTCTCAACTGCGCAACAGGGCCGACTGAAATGTCGGAGCATCTACGCTATCTATCGAAGAACTCGCACGCCGCTATATCGGTCATGCCAAATGCCGGCCTTCCCATCCTTGGTCCGAAAGGCGCTGAGTATCCACTCGGCCCTGAAGAGTTAGCAACAGCGTTAGAAACCTTTGTGAATGAATATGGCATCACCCTCATTGGAGGTTGTTGCGGCACGACACCCGCGCACCTAGAAGCCGTGGTGAAACGATTGAATGGTCATGCAGTAAAGGAGCGCACAATAGAGATAGAGCCTGGCGCTTCTTCTCTCTATCAGTATGTTCCCTTTAGACAAGATAGAACGTATTTAGCGATAGGTGAGCGAACCAACGCAAATGGTTCTCGCGCATTTCGTGACGCTCTAGTTGCAGAAGATTGGGCGACCTGCGTTGAAATCGCCCGTGATCAGATTCGAGATGGGGCACATATGCTCGATCTATCGGTCGACTACGTAGGTCGCGACGGCGTACGTGATATGACTGAGATCGCATCTCGATTTGCCACCTCATCAACACTTCCCATTGTGTTGGACTCTACCGAGCCGGCTGTACTCAAGGCAGGGTTAGAAGCCTTAGGTGGACGTTGCGTTATCAACTCAGTCAACTATGAAGACGGTGATGGTCCTACTTCCCGTTTTTCACGAATTATGCCGCTAGTTAAAGAGCATGGCGCCTCCGTTGTAGCTCTGACAATTGATGAAGAAGGACAAGCTCGCACCGCAGAATGGAAATTGCGAGTCGCTCGACGATTAATCAAAGATCTCACCGAAAATTGGGGTGTACACGTAGGGGACATCTTGATTGACACCCTGACTTTTCCTATCGCGACGGGGCAAGAAGAGACACGTCGAGATGGACTCGAGACGATAAGCGCAATTCGAACTCTCAAAGAGGAATATCCACAGGTTCAAACAACTCTCGGAGTCAGCAATGTTTCATTTGGCCTAAACCCTGCGGCACGCGTTGTACTCAATTCCGTCTTCTTGCACGAATGTGTTCAGGCAGGTTTGGACTCAGCAATTGTTCATCCATCGAAGATAACGCCAATGGCGAGAATTGAGGATCGTCAAAGAGAAGTCGCACTTGATCTCATATATGACCGTCGAGTTTTCGAAGGAGATAATTGCGTATATGACCCACTGAGCGAGTTTCTTCAACTCTTTGAGGGCGTCGAATTGGTGGCTTCCCGCAACATTCGCGCCTCTGAATTAGCTGCGCTTCCTCTCAAAGAGCGCCTAGAGCGAAGAATTATTGATGGTGAGAAAGTCGGACTCACCGATGATTTAGATTCAGCAATGTCTCAAGGTATTAAGCCACTAACAATCATCAATGACCATCTACTAGAAGGCATGAAAGTAGTTGGGGAGCTTTTCGGAAAAGGTGAGATGCAACTTCCTTTCGTTCTTCAAAGCGCTGAAGTAATGAAATCCGCGGTTGCATATCTTGAGCCTCACATGGAAAAAACTAGCGATGCGGGGCGTGGTCGAATTCTTCTTGCCACTGTGAAGGGGGATGTTCACGATATTGGAAAAAATTTGGTTGACATCATTCTTTCCAATAATGGCTATCAAGTCGTTAACATTGGGATTAAGCAGACTATTAATCAAATTATCGATGCTGCACAAGAGAATGACGTAGATGCGATTGGCATGTCAGGACTGCTAGTCAAGTCCACAGTCATCATGAAGGAGAATCTTGAAGAGTTAACGGCACGTGGACTCGATCAGAAGTGGCCGATAGTTCTAGGTGGCGCAGCACTCACACGCGCATTTGTCGAACAAGATTTAGCTAACCAATTTCCTGGCGAAGTCCGTTACGCGCGTGATGCCTTCGAAGGTCTCCGACTCATGGATGCAATCATGGCTGTAAAACGTGGAGAGGAAGGCGCTGCTCTTCCCGCGCTTCGTGAGCGACGCGTAAAAACTGTCGCGCGTCAGGAAGAAGATACGGTCATCGACACGCGGCGCAGTGATGTAGCAATAGATATTGATATACCAACGGTTCCCTTCTTCGGATCAAGAATCGTAAAAGGCATACCGCTCGCTGATTATGTGGGAATGCTCGATGAACGCGCTCTCTTTATGGGCCAGTGGGGCTTGAAGGGTGCTCGTGGCGAGTATGAGGCGATGGCAGAGAGCGAAGGTAGACCTCGACTGCGCAGGTTGCTAAACGAAGCGCAATCACAAGGTTGGTTGGAAGCAGCAGTTGTCTACGGATACTTCCCATGTGTCTCAGAAGGTAATGATCTTGTCATCTTGCACCACGAAGGTCCCGACAAGGGCCAAGAGAGATTGCGGTTCTCATTCCCACGCCAATCCAGAGATCGCAGACTTTGCATCTCTGATTTCTTCGCCTCTCGAGAGTCAGGCAAGACTGATGTCGTTGCCTTCCACGTCGTAACAATGGGAAATACTGTAAGTAAAGCCGCCAACGAACTTTTTGCCGCAAACGCATATCGTGAATACTTAGAGCTCCACGGTCTATCTGTACAACTGACAGAGGCGTTGGCCGAGCACTGGCACGCACGCATTCGCGAGGAGATGTCAGTACGGGGAGATGACGCCAGCGACATTCAAGGCATTCTCGACCAGGGCTATCGCGGATCACGTTACTCATTTGGCTATCCCGCATGCCCTGATATCGAGCAACAGATAGAGCTCTGCGCCTTACTTGAACCTGAACGTATTGGCGTGACGCTATCCGAAGAATTTCAATTACATCCAGAACAATCTACATCGGCAATCATCGTGCATCATCCGGAAGCAAAGTACTTCAACGCGAATTGATACATGGAGTGTTCGCAATTACTGATGAGCTGGGCATATAGTCTTGAAGAAGCACCAATCACAGAGGCGAGATTTCTTCGCAGGAAAGTGGCCGGTATCTATAGCAGTAAGTATTTCTGAACCAATATTCTTCAAAATCCGTTCTGTTGCTAACAGTTGCGCTTCACTCGGTGAGCTCTTTACCAGTTGGGTGTCACCCAGATAAACCAACTGAAGTAGAGTCGGTAGAACGCCCTCATTCTGCCAATACAGAAGCGCATATACTCTCAATTGGAAGAGAGCCTTCTCTTCCCAACCTGGCTTTGGCGCTTTTCCGGTTTTATAGTCCACGATTCTGACTTCACCGGTTGGAGCGATATCAATGCGATCGACATATCCATGGAGATACATCTCATCACTTAGGTTGCGCTCAAGATGTAGCTCGCGATATGTGGACTCAAATGTGTGGGGCTGCTCTAGTTGAAAATAATTATGAAGTAATGAGGTGGCGCGATCGAGCCATTCCTTTTCATCAAGGACGAGCGTTGATAGTTGTGGATTGCTAGCAAGAGCAGATTGCCAACGTATCGGAAGAGCATCTTTGGCAGATTCCAGAGTACGTTCCTGGGCAGGTAATTCAAAGAGGTCCTCTAAAACAGAGTGGATCAATTTCCCACGTTCAGCGTCGATACTTGGTGGTTCGGGAAGTTGATCGATAGCCCTATATTTATAGAGTTGCGGGCAATTGGTGAAGTCATTGATGCGACTTGGTGATAAACGCAATTGCTCCATTGCGCCCACGATACATGGATAGGGTGACGAAACCAGGGGGGTTTCACCTAGGATTCACCTGTGTCTACACCCGGTTTTTTCCAGATTGGCGATCGCGTCCAACTCACTGATCCAAAGGGAAAGCTATACAGCTTCACCATCACTCCGGGTAAAGAGTGGCATACCCATAAAGGTTGGATTAATCATGATGATTTAGTGGGATTACCAGAAGGTTCAGTAGTAAGCACCACTGCCGGACTTAAATTCACCGCCTTCATTCCATTACTCGCTGATTACGTTTTATCTATGCCTCGTGGTGCAACGATTGTTTATCCAAAGGATTCCGCCATGATCGTTGGAGTCGCAGATATCTACCCAGGCGCGAGAGTTTTAGAAGCCGGTGTGGGAAGTGGAGCGTTAACTCTCTCACTCTTGCGCGCCGTTGGTCCCGAAGGTTTGGTTCACTCAATTGAAAGAAGGAGTGATTTCGCAGAAAATGCCAGCGCAAATGTTGAGAACTACTTTGGATCCCGCCCTGCGAATTGGAAATTGAAAGTAGGTTCTCTGCAAGACCAGACCTTTGATCAACAGTTTGATCGAGTAGTGCTAGACATGCTCGCCCCATGGGAATGTGTAGCAAAGGCCGCGGAGGTGCTCCGTCCCGGAGGAGTCTTGCTCGCCTACGTCGCAACCACGACGCAACTATCTGCAACCGCCGAAGCGATTAAGGAGGATGGACATTTCACTGAACCTGAAAGTTCTGAGACTATCGTGCGCGGTTGGCACCATGAAGGCCTGGCAGTGCGTCCACAACAGCGGATGATCGGTCACACCGGTTTTCTGATTTACAGCAGGAGAATGGCCCCTGGAGTTGATGTACTTCCTCGTCGCCGACGTCCAGCAAAGGGTGCGTACGGTGTCGCGGAAGAGTGAGCGGTTAGTTAATTTAACGATCGCGCTGCTAGCTACGAAACGATATCTGACTAAATCCGAGATTTTTCACTCCGTTGATGGTTATGAGGGAAACCATGAATCTAAGGAGCGAATGTTTGAGCGAGATAAGGATGATTTGCGTTCCCTAGGAATTGAGATCGAAGTTGGCTCTTTTGATCCGCTTTTCAACGATGAATCTGGTTACCGGATAAAGCGTGAAAGTTACGAATTGAATCTAGGAGAAGTTTCTCCGTTAGAAATATCGCTTCTTTCACTAGCTTCATCGGCATGGCAGGGCGCCTCACTGAGTAGCGCGGCACAGAGTGCATTCGTCAAACTGGCATCCCTCGGGATTCCTATTGATGAGTTAGATCTACCCGGTATCGCACCTGTTCTGCCAGATGCCGGACCAGAGATTGCATCAATTACGCGCGCCATTGCAGAGCACCGAATACTGGAGTTCACCTATCTCAATGCTGAGTTGCAACGCGAAGTGCGAGAAATAGTTCCAACCGGACTCAAAAGTAACAATGGATTCTGGTACCTATCCGGAGTCGATCAAGCCATTCAGGAAAAGCGCACCTTTCGACTAGATCGAATTCTCGGAGATTTTTCTGTCGGAAAAGTCCAGAAAGACTTTGATTTCGCCGATGAGAAAAAGGCTGGTGACACGTATGACGCTGTAGAGATAACCTTCTTTGCGATTGTAGATGTCAGGCAAGGAAAGTGTGCAGCTCTTCGAGTTTTAGCGACCGACATAAAGCGAATCGGAGAGTGGGATCAGCTCACAATTCCGATTCTCAACTTCGACACCTTGACCTCGCTTATTCTTTGGCACGGGGAAGATGCATTTGTTCAGCAACCGATAGAGTTGAGAGAACAAATCATCTACAGATTGCAATCACTTGTGAGCAATCATGCCTAGAAAATCCCAATCACCGCTGGATAAGGCAGCTCGATTATTGGATTTGGTGCCATATATCCACGCTCATCAAGGGATCGCGCTCGAGGCGCTGGCGAAGACTTTCGGTGTCACTGAAAAGGAGTTGACTGAGGATCTAACAACGTTGTGGATGTGCGGACTTCCTGGTTATACCCCCTTAGAGCTTATGGATTTAAGTTTCGACTCTGGATATGTCAGCATCAGAAATGCAGCAACGCTTGAAAAACCTAGATCCATTACCCTTGAAGAGGCGGTAGCGCTCATACTGGGTCTCGATTTAATATTTTCAGTCATACCGACAGATCGCCAGGACTTGATATCGCTCACTCAATCTTTGCGAGAGAGAATCTTGCATATTGTTAATCTGCCACCATCAATATCGGTTACTCCACATCTGCAGCCCCAAATTCAAGTGGCAATTAGCGCAGCTCTCGCTGACAATAGTGGTTTGGTAATCGAGTATCACTCGCTCTATCGTGACGAATTATCTTCCCGAACGATTCTGCCAATTGAGCTACAGCAGGAGCAAGGCCATTCCTATCTCCATGCGTACTGTTACTCTGCAAACGATTTCAGATTCTTTCGTGTCGATAGGATTACAAAAGCTGAGAAAACTAAGGTAGAACGACCTAAGGATGTGGTTCCACATGAAATTCCTAAGGTCCCATTCCGCGCGCAGGTGTTGCGGTCATCACGTGAAACTGCAGAGCGATTTGGGCTCAGAGATATATCAGTTGGTGAAGAGTTCGCATCATCTTCTTACTCAACCGAATGGATTGAGCGAGCCTTCTTAGCCTCTGGCGATTCCCTCAAACTCATCGCACCGAGCCAGATGAGAGAGTCCCTTGCGAAGAGGGCGCAATCGATACTTGATCGTTATCTGTGAGACAGCCTCCACCTACCCATAAAAACTCGGCTGGTGTAATCTAGGCTCACTTATCAGCTAAGGAGTCACTGGAATGAATTTAGGCCCAAGAGAAATAGTCATCCTCCTTGTCGTTGTACTTGTCCTATTTGGCGCAAAGCGTCTTCCTGACTCTGCCCGATCTCTCGGTCGCTCCATGAGAATTTTCAAGAGCGAAATGAAGGAAATGAAAGCTGACGACGCTGCGATCGAAGAAGACGGCAAAAAAGAGAGATAAATAGATGGCGTCTGCAAATGAAGGACGGATGCCACTGCTTGATCACTTACGAGAATTACGACGGAGAGTGCTGGCTTCGGCCATCGCCATCGTTATCGCGTTTGCTGGTGGTTGGTTTTTCTATAACACGATAATCGTTACTCTCGCTAGACCGGTCTGTGATTTACGTGCAGCGCAGGCTGCAGGTGCCGATAGTTGTGGGGCGCTCTATATCAGCGGTGTTCTAGGTCCACTTGATTTACAGATAAAGGTTGCACTTCTGACTGGCGTAATCGTTTCTGCGCCATTTTGGTTGTACCAATTGTGGGCATTTATCGCACCTGCTCTCCATCGAAAAGAGAAGCGAAATAGCATCCTCTTCGTAGGTGCAGCCACACCGTTCTTCATCATGGGAGCGACTCTCGGATACCTCATCCTTCCTGTGGCGATTCAAGCGCTCTTTGGGTTCACCCCAAATGCAGTGAGCAATCTCGTTCGTTTCGATGATTATCTCGACTTTGTCCTCAGACTCATCTTGCTAGTTGGGCTAGCTTTTGAATTACCGATATTTCTCTTAACCTTTAACTTAATTGGATTCCTGCGAGGAAAGACGATTCTCAAACCATGGCGAGCGTGGGTCTTCTCAATATTCTTAGTTGTTGCCGCATTCTCGCCTACAGCCGATCCACTCAGTATGATTTTATTGTCGGCACCACTCATTCTCTTCTACTTCATGGCGGGCGGAATCGCATTAATCGTCGATAAGAGACGTGATAGTCGCTCTGAATCGCTCAATCTCAGTAGTTCTCGAATAGAGGCGCCAACACCTATCGACGAGTAGCCGATAGGGTCAACCCATGTGGGCGTTAGCTATAAACCCAACGGCAGGGCGTGGAAAAGGCGCTGTAATTGCACAAGAGGTCATTGAGTACTTTGCGGCTAGAAATCTCTCCTATCAAGTTTTTTCTGGATCGACAGCTCATTTTCTCAAGAGAGATCTAGAAAGTTTCCTATCGAAGAATGAGTGTCAAGGAATAGTCAGTATTGGGGGAGATGGGCTAGCACATCTCATATTGCAACTTGCAGTTCCACGTCATATTCCCTTTGCGGTGATGCCAGCGGGAACAGGCAACGACATAGTTCGATCATTAGGTTGGTCCCTTGATGATGTTTCCTCCTATCTAGATCGAGTTACGACCCAGGATGCACAGCCAATGGACCTCGGAATAGTTGATTCCGAATGGTTTGCTGCAATTCTTAGTACCGGATTTGATTCAGTGGTGAACGAGCGAGCAAACTCTCTCTCCTGGCCAAAAGGACCACAGCGCTATAACGCAGCGATAGCACTTGAATTACCTAGATTTAAGCCGCTGAGTTATGAGATTGAATTGGACACTAGAACCATCTCAACAGAAGCAATGCTCATCGCGATTGGCAATGGACGCTCTTATGGTGGGGGAATGTACGTCTGCCCACAAGCAAAGATGGACGATGGTCTCTTTGATGTGATGATTCTGGAGCCAGTAAGTAAATTTGAATTTTTGAAGGTCTTTCCATCTGTCTATTCAGGGTCTCATATTTCCCATCCAAAGGTTAAAGTTATTCGCAGCGCTAAGGTGCGATTGACAGCCGAGGCGGTGGCCTATGCTGATGGAGAGAGAATCGGACCAGCTCCGGTCTCTGCCGAGTGCATTAGGGGAGCAGGTCTAACGTGGAGTCTGTAACGTCCCCAGCTGAAAGATATGCTGCGGCAAAGAAGCGAGCCAACCATCCACTCACCACTGAATTTATCAACCAATTTGAATTTGGTTTTGATGAATTCCAGGTCAAGGCGTGTCAAGCAGTTGAGGATGGCAAGGGAGTATTAGTTGCAGCTCCCACGGGAGCAGGAAAGACCGTTGTCGGTGAATTTGCTGCTTTCTCAGCTCTTGCTAAAGGCAAGAAGTGTTTTTATACGACACCTATCAAAGCTCTTTCCAATCAGAAATTCTTTGAATTTTCAGAAAAGTTCGGTGAAGATCGAGTTGGACTTTTAACTGGTGACACGAATATAAATTCTGAGGCAGATATTTTGGTGATGACCACGGAGGTTCTCCGAAATATGTTATATGCCAACTCTACGACTCTGAACAATTTAGGTTCTGTAGTAATGGATGAAGTTCACTACCTGGCCGATAAATTTCGGGGAGCTGTCTGGGAGGAAGTTTTGATCCATCTCATGGAAAGCGTTCAGGTAATTTCACTCTCTGCCACTGTCTCCAACGCCGAAGAATTTGGTGAATGGCTTGGGGAAGTTCGTGGGAGTACCGAGGTAATTGTCTCTGAAATTCGACCTATTCCTCTCTATCAACATGTGTTGATAGGCAATAGGTTGATAGATCTCTTTAGTGAACCAGGGCGGGTAAATCCGGAGATATTGGGGTTGGAAAGAGAAGCGTTGCGCCGCGTGAAGACACCACGCGGTCGACGTGATCGCTTCGGCGAGAACGATAATCGCCTTTCGCGTGCGGAAATCATTGAAAAATTGCAACGCGAGAATCTTCTACCTGCAATCACATTTATCTTCTCTCGCGCTGGATGCGATGCAGCGGTAAAACAATGTTTACAAGCAGGCATTAAATTGACAACGATGGAAGAACGATTAGAGATTGTGAAAACTGCTCAGAGATACACACAGAATTTAGCTGAAGAAGATCTGGAAGTTCTGGGTTATCGAGATTGGCTTCTCGCACTCGAACGGGGAATCGCAGCGCATCATGCTGGACTATTGCCGAGTTTTAAAGGAGCCGTTGAAGAACTTTTCAAGAATGGCTTAGTCAAGGCGGTCTTTGCCACCGAAACGCTCGCTCTCGGAATCAATATGCCTGCACGTACGGTGGTTCTTGAAAAACTCACCAAGTGGAATGGCGAAGCCCATGTTTCGATAACGCCAGGGGAGTACACCCAACTTACGGGACGTGCTGGAAGACGTGGAATTGATATTGAAGGCAATGCAGTTGTCCAATGGTCGCCAACAGTTGATTCGGCAACAGCTGCAGGTTTAGCTTCAACTCGTACATATCCACTTCGCTCATCTTTTACTCCTACCTACAACATGTCCATCAATCTCATTGCAAGATTTGGTCGCGAGAGAGCTCGCGGTTCCTTGGAATCCTCATTTGCTCAGTTCCAAGCCGATAGAGCTGTCGTAGGGCTAGTTCGTCAAATTCGAAAGAATGAATCTTTAGCGGCAGAACTAGTCGATTCAGCGCAGTGTCACTTAGGCGATTTCAACGAGTATTCCCGAATAAGGATTGAAATTAAGGAGTTAGAAAAACTACTCAGTAAACGGGATGGTCGACGAACCTTTGATCAACGGCAGCGCTTACATATGGAGAATGAATTGGATGGATTACGTCGTTCACTTCGTAAACATTCCTGTCATTCCTGTAATGATCGAGAATCGCACGCCCGTTTAGCCGAGCGCGCCGACAGGCTCAATCGTGAATCAGACGGCCTCAGATCGAGAGTGGAAAATCGAACTCACGTTATTGCAAAAACCTTCGATCGCATCTGTAACGTTCTGACACATCTAGGCTATATAGAGGGAGAGAAACCCCTGGAGCAAGGAAAGATTCTTGCAAAGATTTATGCTGAATCTGACCTGTTGCTGACCGAATCTATTCGTCGCGGGGTATTTAACAATCTCAACGCACCAGAACTCCTCTCAGTTGCTTCCGCCATGATCTACGAAAGCCGCAGCGCAGAAAATTACGCACCGAAGATGCCTCATCAGAACGTTGCCAACGCGCTAGCAGGTGTGGCAAAGATCTGGGTAGAACTAGAAGATATTGAAAATGAATTTGATGTTAAAACGCAGCGTGAACCGGATTTTGGATTCTGCTACGCCGCATATCGTTGGGCGAATGGACATTCACTCAGTAGCGTTCTCAAAGGAACAGATATGACCGTTGGTGATTTCGTCCGTAGTATCCGTCAGTTGATCGATCTGCTGACACAAATTGGTGGGGCAGCAGAGAGCCTTCGTCCTATCTGCAAAGAGGGTGTCAAACGATTGGATCGAGGAGTAATTTCAGATATGTTGGCGGATGTATGACACTCATGCTTCTTGATAGCGCTTCGCTGTGGTATCGCGCTTACTACGGAATGCCTGACACCTTAGTTTCTCCATCAGGTATGCCAGTAAATGCTATTCGAGGCTATCTTGATATGACTGCTCGATTGATTGGTATGTACTCTCCAAATCGAATTGTTGCCTGTATAGAAGGGGACTGGCGCCCTTCTTGGCGCGTGGAACTCTTTCCCGATTACAAAGCTAATCGACTTGAAGATGAAGGGGACGAGGAAGAAGAGCCAGAAACACTCACGCCACAAATTCCGGTACTTCTCGATCTTTTGGATGAATTCGGAATTCCGATGGTCGGCGTTGATGATTACGAAGCCGATGATGTCATGGCAACGTTTGCAGTCCGTGAGAAGGGGCCGATAAGAGTGGTGACGGGGGATAGAGATCTATTCCAACTTGTCGATGACCGACGTGACGTCAAAGTTGTCTATTTGGCTCGCGGTATTTCGCAACATGATCTCGTTGACACTCGTTGGGTTGCTGAAAAATATGGAATACCAGGCGAACGTTATGCTCTCTTTGCCATGTTCCGTGGAGACCCATCTGATGGTTTACCTGGCGTTAAGGGGATAGGTGAGAAGGGATCGGCCCTGATTGCCAATCACTTTGCAACAGTCGATGAGGCTCTAGCGGGTGCTCGTGCTGGCCATCCAGCGCTCACGCCTAGCCTTGCGAAAAAGATTGTTGACGGTGCGGATTACCTAAAAATCGCACCAACTTTGGTTCATTGCGCTAAGGATGTTTCCCTTCCGAAGGTAGATATCGCCATGCCTAAAACTCCCAAGGATCTATCAAAAATTTATCAACTTAAAGAAGAGTATGGACTCGGGGCAAGCGTGGATAGATTAATATCGGCTTTAGGCTGGTAGGAACTCTCGCGCAAAGCTATGAAGGAAGAAAATAATTTATGAAGCCAGTGATTCTTATACCTACCTACAATGAATCGATTTCGATTGTCGAACTACTTCATTCACTCAGTGAACTTCACAGCGTCCGTGATTTCGATGTGGTCATCCTTGATGATAATTCTCCCGATAAGACTGCAGATATAGTTGAATCTTTGAATTTTCCATGGGTTACGGTGCTTCGACGTCCAGCAAAGGCCGGATTAGGCGCTGCCTATCGCGCAGGTTTTGCTCATGTGCTACCACAAGGTAAATACTCGAAGATAGTGACTATGGATGCCGATGGCTCCCATCGAGTGGCAGACCTACCAGCGATGCTCGATGCGACTACAGAGCCGATATCAATCACTCTTGGAACGCGTTGGATGCCGGGTGGTTCCGTCGTAAATTGGCCGAAAAGTCGACAGTTGCTATCACGATCGGGCACCACATACGCAAGAATTGCGCTAGGAATTCCTCTACATGACCTAACCGGCGGATTCCGGGTTTATAGCGCCGAGCTATTGTCGCGCCTTAGATTGGATCAGATGACAGCAACTGGTTACTGTTTTCAAATTGAAATGGCGATGGCATCAATCTTGGCCGGTGCAAAAACCTTTGAAGTTCCCATTACCTTTGTAGAGCGGGTTAATGGAGTCTCCAAGATGAGCAGAGCAATCGTTGTTGAAGCGCTCTGGCAGACAACGCTCTGGGGGCTATCACGACGCTTACGGCCTAACGCCGATAAGTTACATTATGTAAAGTAAAAGAGATTAGGCGAAGGCTTCGATGGGTGGGCAGGAACAGACGAGGTTCCTATCCCCGTATGCCCCATCTATACGGCCACTGGTGGGCCAATACTTGCCTTTCATGCCGATGAGTTCGCCTGGAATCAGCCCAGTCAGCGTTGCCGGGAATGCACCCTTTTCGCGGGAATAGCTGCGATTCCATTCACTTGAAGCGATAGCCCCAATCGTATGGGGAGCATGACGAAGTGCGGATTCATCGACTGCAACCTTGCCATCCATGATCTCTTGTATCTCATAGCGAATTGCAACCATGGCATCGATAAAGCGATTCATTTCAACAATATCTTCTGACTCGGTTGGTTCAATCATCAGAGTGCCTGCTACTGGGAATGACATCGTCGGAGCGTGGAAACCAAAATCCATCAACCGCTTTGCGATGTCATCAACGGTAATCCCTGATGCTTTAGTAATTTCACGAATGTCGAGAATACATTCGTGCGCCACTAACCCCTTCTCCCCTGTATAGAGAATTGGGAAGAATTTCTGCAAGCGAGCTGCCATGTAATTCGCATTGAGAATTGCAACTTCCGTTGCGTGAGTCAACCCTGCGCCACCCATCAATCGAATATATGCCCATGAAATCGGCAAGATGCTGGCTGAACCAAAGGGCGCTGCTGAAATTGGACCAGGGCCCGTGGCAGGACCTGCGCTTTCATCAAGAGGGTGATTAGGTAGAAATGGCGCAAGATGTGACTTTGAAATAACTGGTCCAACTCCGGGTCCCCCGCCACCATGTGGAATGCAGAAAGTTTTGTGCAAATTCAAATGTGAAACATCCGCTCCAAATTTTCCAGGTTGAGAAGTTCCGACTAACGCATTGAGATTAGCCCCATCAACATAGACCTGTCCCCCGGCATCATGCACCAATGCACAGATCTCTGAAATCGCAGCTTCAAAGACGCCGTGCGTTGACGGATAAGTAACCATCAGCGCAGCCAGATGCGTGGCGTGCTCGGAAATTTTCTCCTGCAAATCTGCAACGCTGACATTTCCCTGTTCATCACAATCAACGACGACAACTTTCATTCCGGCCATAACCGCACTTGCAGCGTTGGTTCCATGAGCGCTCGATGGAATAAGGCAGATATTGCGACCGTGGTCGCCGCGTGAATCGTGATAATTTCTAATCGCAAGTAATCCAGCAAACTCGCCTTGGCTTCCTGCATTCGGCTGGAGCGAGACTGCGTCATAACCAGTGATTTCCACCAGCCATTGAGACAATTGTTCAATCAACTTGCGGCTACCTTGGCTCTGCTCGCGAGGCGCGAAGGGGTGCAGCGATGAGAACTCTGGCCACGTGACTGCTTCCATCTCGGTGGTCGCATTGAGCTTCATGGTGCACGAACCTAAAGGAATCATCGTGCGATCGAGGGCGAGGTCTCGATCTGCAAGAGTGCGCAGGTAACGCAACATCGATGTTTCAGAGTGGTAGGTATTAAATACTGGGTGTTGCAAGAAGGTCGATTTACGCACCATCTTCGTAGCTATCCCACTCCCCTGGGCCGGTTTAACTGCTACTCCAAAAATTTTGGTGATTTCTGCAAAAATTTCATCAGTGACTGTTTCATCGAGAGAGATTCGCACATGGGTTGCATCGACTCTTCCGAGATTAATCCGTGACTTTTGAGCAGCGGCATGAACTGTGGCTGCATCTGCAACTTTGACGGTCAAGGTATCGAAATAACTCTTATTATCTGTTTCGACAACGGCGGCTAGTTGAGCGGCAAAGTTGTGGATCCGTTCAGCGATCGCTTTTAGACCTTGGGGTCCATGCCACATTGCATAGAAGGCGCTCATATTTGCAAGCAGTACCTGCGCAGTACAAATATTGCTAGTTGCCTTATCGCGACGGATATGTTGCTCGCGTGTTTGTAACGCTAGTCGAAAGGCGGGATTTCCATGCGCATCGATACTCTGGCCAACAAGTCGTCCTGGAAGTGAACGCTCTAGACCAGTGCGCACCGCCATGAATCCAGCATGTGGGCCGCCAAATCCCATCGGCACTCCAAACCTCTGCGCGCTACCTACTGCAATGTCAGCGCCCCACTCACCTGGAGGAGTAATCATGGTGAGTGCAAGAAGATCTGTTGCGGCAATAACAAGCGCACCGCGCTCATGCGCAGTGATTGTCATCTCGGAAAAATCTGAAATAGCCCCTGTTGTATCAGGATATTGAACAAGTACTCCAAATATTTCTACATCAGCAGGAATTGCCAGCACATCACACTCAATTATCTTGATTCCTAGAGGTTTCGCTCGCGTTGCGACGACAGCCTTTGTTTGTGGGTGCACATTAATATCCATGACAAAAGCTGCTGAATCGGGCGCCTTAGAAGTTCTACGTGCTAGCGTCATCGCTTCTGCCGCTGCAGTTCCTTCATCCAGCATTGACGCGTTGGCAAGGGACAAAGCAGTCATATCGCAGATCACTGTTTGAAAGGCAAAGAGAGCCTCTAAACGCCCTTGAGATATTTCTGGTTGATATGGCGTGTATGCGGTGTACCAAGCAGGATTCTCTAAGACATTTCGCTTAATAACTGCGGGCGTGAGGGTTCCGTAGTAACCAGAACCGATCAGCGAGGTGAAAACTTGATTCTGTGCTGCTAGTTCACGTAGCTCTGCGATAACTTCGACTTCACTCTTTGAAAAATTGAGGGTCTCAGTCAGGGATTTTTCGATTGCAATATTTGACGGAATAACATCGCTGATAAATGACTTGAGATTGTCATAGCCGAGAACTCTCAGCATCTCTTCTTCTTGAGTGCCTGAAGGTCCAATATGACGATCTTCAAACTTCTTATCTGCAGCCACTGCACTCCCCTAGATTCGTTAGGGAAGGAAATATATGTCTGTTAGGCGCCTTTCGCCTTTCGGCGGAGCGAGAGTTCGTCGTTATTTTCGCCCGATACCACTTCCCCATTAACCTCACCTTGAAGTGTGGCTAGAGATCCTTCAACCTCGTGCCATACCTTTCCGACTGCAATGCCAAAGACGCCTTGCCCGCCTGCAAGCAAGTCAACGATTTCATCAGGGCTTGCACATTCGTAGATAGAGGCGCCATCGCTCATCAAGGTAATACTCTCTAGTTCGGTCACACCTCGACTGCGAAGATGATTGACAGCTGTACGAATATTCTGAAGCGATACACCAGCATCAAGTAACCGCTTAACGATCTTTAAAACAAGAATGTCTCTGAAACCATAGAGTCGTGCGCTCCCCGATCCTGTAGCTGTGCGAATAGATGGTTCGACCAATCCTGTGCGAGCCCAGTAATCGAGTTGACGATATGAAATTCCAGCAGCTGCACATGCTGTTGCGCCGCGGTAACCAATTTCAAATTCTTGTTCTGTCACGAGAGGGGGCTCGCCTTCAGCTAGTGGGGATATCAAAGGCTACGCCTGTGGCGAGGTGAACTGTGTGAGCGACACGAACAAAACCTCTAGTTGAGGTTTAGACTTCTAGCCAGCAAAGTCTTCGGGATTGATGCCTTCGAGGAACTCACGGAAGGCCTCTAGCTCCTGGTCTCCTGTAGCGCTGGCGGTGCTAGCCACTTGTTCAGGGATATCTATGCCAGCTGAATCGAGCAAATCATTATCGACGAGAATATTGCTGCGAGTTCTAAGAGCGATCGCTATCGCATCAGATGGTCTTGCCGAAAGCGCCGGCAGGGCTCCTTCACTGCCTCGTAGCTGGAGGTCGGCGAAGAAGATTCCATTCTCGATCTTTGTAATGTGGACAGCCGTGACAGTTATGTCCACGTGGTCAAGGAGATCCCTGATGAGATCATGTGTCAACGGCCTCGGCGCCTGCATTCCCTGCTGGGCGAATGCGATGGCGGTCGCCTCGACTGCTCCAACCCATATAGGTAGGAATCGGGTTCCTTCAATCTCCTTCAGCAACACTATGGGT
>JACCDW010699528.1_pt1 | contig 22940 bp, 19 predicted proteins | sample 7449781 | NCBI WGS metagenome assembly JACCDW01 (sample SAMN15323449, study PRJNA562643) | freshwater metagenome | isolation source: river surface water | place: USA:Blue River Watershed | collected 2017-08-18
AAAAACGATCCGAAACCCCCATTGTGGGTTATTTGGATATTTTCAAAGAACGATGTTTTTTGTTACCGATAAAGGATGGTTTTCCGGACATACGCCTACCCGATAATTCATGCAAAGCTGAATTAGACGGACACAAAGCTGTAGCTCGAATAAAAAGTTGGCCCGAAAATGCGAAATACCCATTAGGTAGAATAATTGAAGTTTTAGGGGAATCAGGTGAACAGGATACAGAAATGCATGCCATCGTTGCAGAATTTGGATTTCAAACCCAATTTCCAACTGAAGTAGAACATTTTGTTGATGCTATCCCTTCTGAGTTACAAGCTTCCGATCTAAAGGACAGAAGAGATCTACGCAACGACTTATGCATCACGATAGACCCTAAAGATGCTAAAGACTTTGATGATGCTATCTCATACAAAATACTAGAAAATTCAAACATAGAATTGGGTATACATATTGCGGATGTTTCCCATTATGTGCCCGAAGGTTCTGTTTTGGATACGGAAGCATTGAACCGTGCGACATCGGTCTATCTTGCTGATAGAACCATACCAATGCTCCCTGAAAAGCTCTCAAACGGCTTGTGCTCATTAAACCCTTGTGTAGATCGGCTAGCTTTTTCTGTAATTTTCACCTTAGATAAGAATCATACTATTTTAGATCGATGGATTGGTAAAACTGTTATTCACAGCAAGCGTAGATTTTCTTATGAAGAAGCGCAAGTGGGGATTATTACTGGCGAGGGTGACTTTGGAAAGGAACTACAGCATTTAAATACAATCGCTCAACATTTTGAACAAATTCGATTTAAAAATGGAGCTTTGCGATTTGAATCCAAGGAAATTCGATTTGAACTAGACAAAAATCAGAATCCTATTAAAGCAACAGTACGTGAACGTTTTGAGGCCCATAAGATGATTGAAACCTTCATGTTAATGGCCAACGAATGGGTTGCTCAATATGTTAGAACTATTACCAAGCCAGCAATTCCGTTTATTTATCGAACCCATGATTCACCGCCTCCAGAAAAACTAGCCGAGTTTGCCCGATTTTGCGCCATGATGGGCTATCCAATTGCCATCGATAATGAGAAGAACTTACGAAGTTCATTCAATAATTTAATGGGTAGAGTGGCCGAAGACCCCTCTGGAGAAATACTTCAGCAACTGGCTATTCGAACGATGGCAAAGGCGGTATATACATCCGGAAAAACTTCTCATTTTGGATTAGCTTTTCCTTTTTACACGCATTTCACTTCGCCAATTAGGCGTTATCCGGACTTAATTGCTCACCGTATCCTGTATAAAATATTAACTAAAGTGCCTGTGCAATTAACGGAAATAGAAATTGAACGTATGGCAAAACATTGTTCTAATAAAGAGCAACAAGCAGTTGATGCGGAAAGAGCGAGCAGCAAACACATGATGGCAAGATTAATGGCTGAACACAGCCACGAAGAAATGGAAGCCGTTATCACAGGAATTACCGAATGGGGTATTTTCGCAACGGTAAAAACCTATCACGCTGAAGGATTGATTCGAATGGTTGATTTAAAAGGCGATCGATTTCTTTTTGTAGAGAATGAAAAAAAATTAATTGGACAAAGAACTCGCAAATCGTATCATTTAGGAGATACAATTACCGTAAAAGTTAAAAAGACCGATCCTATTAAAAGAATTATTGATTTTTATTTGTTAGACTAATATGCAGTTGAATTCAATCACTCAATTATATATCGATTATTTGCAAGCTGAATCATTTAACGGCGATCCCAAAAGCCTATATGATTCTATGAATTACATTATGTCATTGGGAGGTAAGAGAATTCGACCCGCATTGGTATTAGCTGGTAATCAAATGGCAAAAGGGATAGTGGAAAAGGCACTACCGGTAGCGCATGCAATTGAAATATTTCACAATTTCAGCTTAGTTCATGACGATATTATGGACGCTTCATCGGTTAGAAGAGGAAAACCAACTGTACATAAGAAATGGAATGAACCTACGGCTATATTGGCAGGAGACAATCTTTTGATTTTTGCATATAAATATTTGTTGAATTACGATGGAAACAATAAAGATGTAATTCTATCGATTTTTAGCGATACAGCAGTGCGGATTTGTGAAGGTCAGCAATGGGATATGGAATTTGCATACACCGAAGGAATTTCAGAGAAAAAATACCTAAAAATGATAGAATACAAGACCGCGGTATTGCTTGGATGTGCTTTGCAATGTGGTGGTTTAACGGCAGGTATTAGTGAGGAACACTCCAAATTATTATATGATATAGCTATTGATATTGGAATGCAATTTCAATTGATGGACGATTATTTGGATGCGTTTGGTGAAGAATCGGTAATTGGGAAAAAATCTGGAGGCGATATAATTGAAGGAAAGAAAACCTGGTTATATATAAAATCGGAAGAAATAAATAATGATACTCCAAGTTGGTATTCGACCTATTCTGGCGAAAAACGAGTATCGGTGGTTAAAAATCATTGGAAAACAATGGGACTCGACCAGCAGATTTTGAACAAAGCCCAAGAATATAAATCCGATGCATTAATAAAAATAAAAACTTGGGAAGAACTTGGATATTCAACAGAAATTCTCACAGAAATAGTAGATTTCTTGAGTGGTAGAAAATCCTAAGAAGGTAATTTCTTACTCGAGCAAGATTTACTGCAATATTTCACGTTTTCCCAATTTTTCTCCCATTTCTTTCTCCATTCCATTGGCTTACCGCAGGTAACACAAATTTTGGGTTCAAACCCATTTTTACGTTTTGCTACTACCATATATTCGATTAGTGAATTACTGTAACTGTTCCTGTTTTTGTATATTTTTTATTATCCCAACCCCAAAAATCTACTTTCCAAGCATACACTCCATCAGGTAGATCGCTATTAAAAATTGTAGCATCCCATTGTTTTTTCTTATTCGTAGATTCCCACAAAATATTACCCCAGCGATCATATACTAACATGGAATATTCTCTAACAAAAACAGGGTAAGTACCCCAAATATCATTTAAACCATCTTTATTTCTAGTAATTCCCGTTGGTACCCATACTTCGGGCTTTTGATAGAGATAAATCCAATTACTCTCAGAAGATATTTGTGAGACATCACCGGGTTTATTTCTAAAGGCTCTAACCCTATACCAATAACCACCCCAATCGTAATCCAAATTTCTGTCTACTAGACTTCTATTAATAAATGCAGTTTCTATAGCTGAAAATGGATGTCCATCATCTTTGCGCTCTACTTCCCAATTTTTAACACCATCGGACCAACCCTGATAATTCATCCACCAAATTGGGAAAGCGTAATTCGGTGCACCAAGTACTGAACCCTCTAGTACCACATTACAGCCTTCATTTGATAAATTACTAATATGTCCGCATTGATCGGTAACTAAAATACTATAACAATAACTGTCAACATCTGGATTAAACGTTGAATCTCTATAGAATGTATCTTGAGTAATAGCAAACGGCAATTTACCAGCGGTTTCTCCGCGTTTATATCGATACAGTTCAAATTCTTTGAAGTCCGGCTCCTTGCTTCTCTCCCATCGAATTTCAGCCAATCTATCCATTTGGATAGTTGTTGTGTAGAGTTCAACACCCTTTATCGGAGTATTTAATTCAGTAACACTACAAAACTTTTGACTCGCAAAAACCTGAACATCGCAACGATTTACTCCAACTAGTTCATAACAATAATTATTAGCTCTTGGGTTATTTATATTTCCATCGATAAAATTACCGGAATTGTCATTCCATATTGTATCAATGATCTCGTAACTTCCGTTTGGATTGGTTTTTTTCAATAGAAAGTACTTAAAAAAATTAACAGGCACTACACTTGACGGCCAAGCAATATTCATTTTAGATGTCTGTCTATCAAAACTCACACAAATTGTGCCTGGTGGAATAACTTTGGGAGGTTCAGTTACCAAAATTTTAATCTCCCAATACGTAGTATCTGCCTTGGGACATCCTCTATCATAAACCATAACTTTTAGTTTGATTGTATCCGTTGACCAAGAGGTACATAGAGTATTCCAATTTAATGTTATATCGGCTTGACCAATTCCATAGTTGTTTTTAATCTGAATAGTGTCTCCTGCTTTCATTCCACCTTTTGCAAGTATTGTTACTGATGTGTATAATGTATCATAGGGGTCAGGATCTTTTGCAGTTAATTTTACATTTATAGACTCTGTAGCAATAACCTCAATAAATGTATCTTTCAAAAATGGCTTTAGATTTAAATTTTCAAAGTCAATTTTAAATAAAGCATTATTGCAATTATCCGAATTCATTGTTCTTGAATACGCACTAGGAGTTGTTGGAAATAAACCATTTTGTCTGCAGCCAGCACAAACAGATTGATATATAATGCCTTTTGCATCAAAGCGAGATGTACCGCCATCCACGTGTTCTTCCGCGGTTCTTGACCCCGAGGTGATTCCTCCAAAATAGGTAGCGTATGCCAAAGAAAACATATTTTTGGAAAATACAGCCACATAAAAGTCAGAGCCATCGGTACTTTTTTGAGCGGCATCACTTGTTAATGGCATATTTCTAGTATTCCCTTTGTTTCTATGTTTTTTAGGCTGAAATGTAAATACGTCAACCAAATGTTGATTGGTTGCCCCACCCCAACCTGAGACGAATAACCGTCCACAGCGATCAATTAAAAATGCGGATGGACTTAGATTTGGCATAATAACGCCATTGGCGGTAGCACCAAAACTTGATTGCCAATTTAGCGAGGTTAAATCTGTGGAAAACGAAGCCAAAAACTGTGGTGTATTAGGAAGAAAATATCTAGGATTTTTTTGTGTTGGGATACTTCCTTCCGTTTGTCCAAAAATATGCGGTAATCCTGCAGGGTCAGTTTGTACAAAATATGCCTGGTCGTATTTGTTGGTACCATAATACGTACCACCCAATAAGTTACCATCTCTTGAATCATATCGCAATAAAACACCATCTGCCTCTCCACCATTGTAATTCCCGAAATTGGGGAATTTATTCAAATCGGTACTGCTACTTCCTCCTGCTACATATAATTGATAATTTTTCCCTAAAGCAAGTCCGTAAAATGCTTCATACCCAGTACTCCCAAAATCTTCTGACCAAATTAACTGATTCAAATCTCCACTCATACAAAATACAACACCATCCGATTTACCACCAAAAGCCCTAGTACTAGTTCTAGGGAAATCAATACTGGAGGTAACTCCAGCTATATAAACATGTTTTTGATCCGTAATTATTTCTCCTCGAAACTCATCGGCATAATTATAAATCAATGGGAAATCATTTACAGAAGTTAATGATCTATCAGCACCCACAGCATCAAGTCCTTTTCCCCCAATAAAAGTTGAACCTAAAAGCTGTGTTCCAGATACATTAAATTTGGATATAAAGAAATCATAATCTCCGGATTTTCTTGTTTTATATGCCGAATTCGTTACAGGAAAAAAATCTGATTTCGTAGACCCCATTACATACAAATTCCCCAGACTATCTGTAACCATTGAATGCGGTTGTTCATTTCCTTCCCCACCCAAATAGGTACAATATAGCAGTTGATTCCCCGCAGAACTAAATTTCAATATTGCGGCATCACGATCTCCACCATAACCTAGATCTTCGTCCTCCCCTCCTCCAAAATTCAATTGAATTGCTCCAGGAGTAACGGGTAATCCAAAATCAAATACAGTACCACCAGCAAAGCCACTACCCCAATTATCATACGTTCCAGTGCAACCAAAGTTATCTGCTCTAGATCCACTGTAGGTGCTAAAAACTAAAATTGGATCAATTATCAGCGTATCAAATCCATCTATGTATGTTGGAATAGTATAGGTTATTTGTATGTTGTTTAATGACTTTGAACTCGATAATAAAGACTCAATGTTATAGTTGATTTTTATTTTCTCGAACTTCCCATGTGTAACTTTCCAACTAGCAGGAATTGTTTCTTTCCAACTACTTATTTCGTTACGGAATTCTAATTCATTATTTGTTGAGTTAATTAATTGGCTTCCTTCAATTTTATATGAAATCTGATTTAGATCTTTGGCTACACCTACCCAATTATATTTTACACCTTGGGAATTTGTAGAAATTTCTAACGACACCCCATTCCAGACATTTGTACAAATTAGTTTAGAGTATTTTCTAATTTTGGTTTTCCACCTTTTAGAGTCACTACCTTTATAAAAGTTGTAGACTTCAGAGGAAGAATCCCCCTGATAATCAACTTTAAATTTTTCATTTGATTGATTGAATTTTAGAAACGTAACATTAGCGTTAACACGATGCTTACCAAAGCGATCATGGTGAAGTTCGCTCAATTCACCAGTATTCCATTCCAACCATTTAAACCCTTCGTTGGTAACCCAAAAATCTCCACCATTCATGGAGATCTTTGCAATTATGCCAGCATCCCATTGACCTCTATTCGGTAAGATACTTGCTTTTTGTTGGGGAGTTGGTACATTATTACCCAATAATAAATTCACTCCAGAAAAGATAATCAATAACCACAAATCTCTTAGAGCCAACATGTTGTATAGACTCTTTTTACGAAATCCGGGTTGCATTTCAGGGATCATTCTTTTTCAAAAATCGTTTATTTTTATCGACTATATGCGATTTAGATATGAATTAAACGTTTAAGTTACTCAGTAATTGTAATTTTGTCCAATGAGTAATTCAAATCTTCGTATTTTGTTCTTCGGAACTCCTGATTTTGCCGCTGAATCTCTAGAAAAATTATATGAAGCTAAATTTACTATTGTGGGAGTTGTAACAGCGCCGGACAAAGCCTCAGGGAGAGGTATGAAAATTCAATCTAGTGCAGTTAAACAAGTTGCAGAACGGTTGGGATTGCCAATTTTTCAACCCACCAATTTAAAATCTTCAGAATTTATTGAAACAGTTAAACTATTAAATGTGGATTTAGGCGTGGTTATTGCGTTTAGAATGTTGCCTGAAATTATATGGAATTCACCTAGACTTGGAACTATTAATTTACATGGTTCATTATTACCTAAGTATAGAGGTGCAGCACCTATACAGCACGCTATTATCCAAGGAGAATCAGTTACCGGGTTAACCGTTTTCTTTTTGCGCCATGAAATTGACACGGGAGATATAATTATGACAGAAGAAGTCCTCATTGGGGAAACAGAAGATTTTGGATCTTTGTATAATCGACTAAAAATCTTAGGTGGTAATCTAATTGTAAAATGTGTTCACGCAATTTCTCAAAATAACTACAATTTACATCCGCAGAATGTTGTAGGAGAACCAACATTTGCTCCCAAAATCACCAAAGAGTTTTGTAAGCTTGACTTAAATAAAAGTTGTATAACTAATTTTAACAAGATAAGAGGACTATCCCCAACACCCGGTGCGTTTATTGAGGTCAACGGCGAAATAATTAAAATATTTTCAGCACAGTTTACAGATGTGGAGGCGAATTCTAAAGATCCCATACAAATAATTGGGAAAAAAGTATATTTATCATGTTGCGATGGTTGTTTGGAAATTTCAAGTTTACAAATTGCCGGAAAACCCAGAATTTCTGGCACTGATTATGTGAATGGCATAAAAAATCGTTGATTTTTGGATTTTTTTCCATTAAAAATTTGCTTTTGTAATTTTTATTATTTTCATTGCAATCGAAAATAATAGAAACAAACGCCTATAAGTTATACTCCTACCTAAAAAACTTGCTTATTTAACCATTAATTAACAACCGCAAGGAGGTAGTATGAGTGCACCTATTATCGCAGACGGCGTTTTGATTCAACGCTACATGCAAGGAAACCAAGCCGCGTTTGAGACTCTTCTCAACCGCCATCGCAATCGTATTTTCACAAGTATTTATTTATTAGTGAACGATAGATATTTAGCGGAAGACATTTTCCAGGAAACGTTTATTAAAATAATAAACAATATCCAAGCGGGGAAATACAATCATGAAGATAAATTTCTACCTTGGGCTATGCGTATTGCGAGAAATTTAAGCATTGATACAATTCGTTCAAAAAAGAGAATGCCTGTGGTAGTTGACTCTGAAGGTCGGGATGTATTTGATTGTTTAGGTATTTCAGTACAAAGCAGAGAAGATGAGCAAGTAAATCAAGATGAAATTAGCGCTCTCAAGCATTGGATAAGAGAACTTCCAGAAGAACAAAGGGAAGTACTTATTTTAAGAAACTATGCGGATTTGAGCTTCAAAGAAATAGCTATTCTAACCAATACCAATATCAATACTTGTATTGGTAGAATGCACTATGCTGTTTTGAATCTCAGAAAAAAAATGCAAAAAAATTCACTGCGTGTAAAATAATCTTAAGTTGTTGGCGTTTTAATTTCAAATCAAACGCCATAATGCTTATGATTAAACAAATTACCGAAACCGATTTATTGTTATATTACTACCAAGAGGCTGATGAGGTAACCACTTCAATCATAAATGAGCATTTGTCTGATAATTTGGATTGGCAGTATTTCTTAAATGAAATGACGTCATTTTCGGAAGAGTCCAGTTTAGTTAATTTTTCTCCAAATAGCACTACCCTTTCTATAATTTTAGAAGAAAGTCGTTCTCAATTAGAACATTCCCATTAATCGTATTCATTTAGCTTAATTGGGGGAGTATTTCCTTATAATTCCCTAATTTTGAAGTATGGATTTTATACCAAAATTAGATTTAAATCACTTCATTAATGGCAATCATCAACAGAAACTTCAGTTTGTTAATGAACTGGGCAGAGCCTATGAGGAAATCGGTTTTGTAGCTATTCGTAATCATGGAATTGAAAGGGATATTTTAGAAAATCTTTATCAGCAAGTTTCATTATTTTTCAATTCTCCAGAAAATGTAAAACTAGCTTACAATGATGATATGGGCGGCGGCCAGCGAGGGTACACTGGTTTTGGAAAAGAACATGCAAAAAATAGAAACACGGGTGATCTAAAAGAATTTTGGCATTTTGGTCAATTCACAGAAGATTCTGAAGATCCAACAAATACCCCTACCTATCCTGAAAATAAAACTGTTTTAGAACTTCCGGAGTTCAATCATTATGGAAAGCTAGCCTACAAGGCTTTAGAGAATACAGGTATTGCTATGCTGCAAGCTATTAGTTTGTATTTGGGTTTGGAAGAAGATTATTTTGATCAGAAGGTTATTTGGGGAAATAGCATCTTACGTGCTATCCACTACCCTCCGATTACGGAAGATCCAAAAGATGCAATTCGAGCAGGAGAACATGAAGATATTAATCTTATAACTCTATTAGTTGGAGCAAGCGCAGACGGTTTGGAAGTACTTAATAAACAAGGAAAGTATATTGCCGTAACAGAGGTTGAAAATCATATCGTTGTAAATGTTGGCGATATGCTTCAACGATTAACCAATGATGTTTTAAGGAGCACAACTCATAGAGTAGTAAATCCACCGAAGGAAAAATGGAGCGAACCTAGATTTAGTATTCCTTTTTTCTTACATCCGAGACCTGAAACTAGACTAGATTGTTTACCCAACTGTATTTCCGAAACAAACCCAAAAAAATATGAGGATTGCTCTGCGCAAGAATTTTTAACTCAGCGATTAAGAGAAATAGGCTTAATAAAATAGATTTTTTAATTCGTGAGCATCTTCTGGTTTCATTTTCCCTGCTAAAATTAATCGAACTTGCCTTCTGCGTAAAGCTCCCTCGTACTTTTGAATTTCCAATTCAGTTTCAGGACTAATTTCAGGAACTTTAGTAGGTTTATTTCTGCTGTCTAAAGCTACAAATGTGTAGTAGGCCTCATTACTTTTAATAACTTCCCCACTGGGAACGCTTCTAGCGTGGACTTCAATAAACACCTCCATACTTGAATTAAACGACCGCGTAACAAAGGCATTCAATGTTACTACATCGCCCAAACGGATACTTTCTTTAAACGACACTGAATCCACTGATGCTGTAACTACGATCTGATTTGCATGTTTTTGGGCAGCAATAGCAGCACAAATATCCATCCAATGTAACATTTTACCTCCCATTAAATTACCCAATGTATTCGTATCATTAGGAAGTACTATTTCATTCATGGTTGTGAATGAATGTGATGGTTTCTTATTTGTGCTCATTATTATTACAAAAATAAAAGGGAAAGCCAAAAAGACTTTCCCTTTCGTTTAAAATTATTTATACTGATTAGGCTTGACCTACAACAGATACAAAACTTCTTCCGTCTTTTCCTTTACGGAATTGAACAGTACCATTTGTAAGAGCAAATAAAGTATGGTCTTTACCGATTCCTACATTTGTTTCAGGATGGTGTTTTGTTCCACGTTGACGAACAATAATTCCGCCAGCTTTAACAACTTGACCACCAAAAATTTTCACACCCAAGCGTTTGCTATGTGATTCTCTTCCGTTTTTGGTACTACCCGCACCTTTTTTGTGTGCCATTGTATTTCTCTTTTAAATTTATGCCTTGATACTATCGATTTTCAAAACAGTTAAATAATGGCGAAAACCATTTTTTACTGCATAACCTTTTCTTCTTTTCTTTTTGAATACCAACACTTTGTCGCCTTTGCCATGCTCTTTTACTGTAGCAGTAACTTTTGCGCCAGAAACAGTTGGTGTTCCTACCTTAACCTTATCACCACCGATAAGCAAAACCTTATCAAATTCCACTGTGGAACCTTCAGCAGCATTCAAACGATTCACCACCAAGTGGTTGTTTTCGGTAACTCTGTATTGCCTTCCGGCTATTTCAACTATGGCGTACATATCCGTAAATTGGGCTGCAAAGATAAGGGTGTTATTTAATTTTTCAAACTATTTCTAGAAAAAAACAATGTTTTAATTGCTCCATTATATTTAACTTAATTCTCATAGAAACGCCCGTTAACTATATTAGACACAACAAATTTATGGTGATATCCCTTACAATTTAACATGGATATTTGAGGATTCATGAAAAAGGTATTTTTAGTTATTACAGCTTGGATGTTCTTGTCGCATGTTACCTATGCACAAACAAACAGTGGAAATCCTAATCCACCGAAAAATGGCAAGGGGATAGAAAACACCTCTCGGAACGTGGTTACTCAATTTGAACCCAAGTTAATACCCTCTTCAAAGTTACTTATCGACCCTATCGTCCCAAAAACGGAAAACACCCGAATAAACTATAAAATAGAAACACCCGAATATCATTGGGTAACATCCAAAATTGCTCGACCTGTTCAACCCGAACGGTTAAAAGATCGGAGTTCTGATACAATTTATCAATCGAACTACATCCGTTTAGGAGCCGGTAATTATGGGCATATGTTAGGTGAATTGTATTTAGCGAATAAGGCTGCATCAGACTACAGTTATAATCTATCTATTCAGCATTTAAACGCAAATCCAGCAAATTCAATACGTGAGTTTTCAACATCTAGGATACTAGCACAAGGAGCAAAGTATTTCAGAAACTCATCTTTAGATACTAGAATTTTCTATAATCGCTATCAAAATAATTTTTTTGCTAAAGATTCAGCTTTTAATGGTGACATTTTAACTCTTGGTAAAATTGCTCAAAATTATGGATTGGGAATTGGGTATAATTTTTTGAGTCAAGGTAAAATGCCGAGCTTCTCAGCAGATATTGCATATAACGGATTTCAAAACAATTTTAATCAGCAAGAAATGGAAATCGCTGCGATTGGTAATTTGCGAAAGAAATTCAAAGAAGCAGAACTTGGGTTAATTGTTGGAGGCACTTATTTAATACAAAATCAACGTGCTGGATTACCAATATTAGATTCAGCTACTCAATTCAATCAGTTGTTTACCGACATAAAACCTTCGTTAACATTTGGTCATAAAGCTACTGGATTGAAAGTGATAGTTAGCGCTAATTCAACCTACTGGACCAGCCAGCGAGATACTATCAACGATTCAAAATTCTATATTGCTCCCTATTTAAATGTCTCCAAAGAACTTAGCGGATTAAAAATGCGTTTATATGGTGTAATCGATGGTGGATTGCAGAAAAATACCTTTAGACAATTTCAACAAATCGTTCCGTTTACTCATGATAGTATAGAAATCCGTAACAGTTTTGAACAAATTAACGTTTACGGCGGAATTCAGGGTAAGTTAAACGAACAGATTTATTTTAGTTTAGATTTTGGTTTTAACAGCGTTTCCGACATGCCATTGGTTGTAACTAAAAACGACAGTTTGAATAGTTTAAATATCATTTACGATGACGTAAACTCTACGTATGTAAAAACAAACATTCAATATTCTTTGGGCGATAAATTAAAAATTCAGGCTAAAATTAAATTAGCAGATTACTCTCCTACTTCTGAAGCCCAAGCTTGGCATTTACCTTCTTTTTCTTATTCCAGTAGACTTACCTATTCGTTGGGAAATTCAATAGAATTAACTGCAGGATTTGACGGTGTGGGTAATAGATTCAACAGAATCGCTGATGGTTCGTCATTTAAAACTGTAAAAGTTCCAGGATATTTTGATTTATTCGGTAGAGCGGATTATCGAGTATTAGGAAAAGGTAGAATTTGGATACAAGCAAGCAACATTCTATCAAGTCAGTATCAACAATGGTATGGATATAGAAATTATGGATTAACCATCATGGGCGGACTATCTATCGCATTGTTTTAATAAATATTGTATTTTTGTATGTACATGTTATACGAAAAATCGGTAATTGATGCAATATTGAATGTGGTTACACACCACGAATGTGCCGTTATTGCAGATTTTGGAGGTTTTATTGTGCGAAGAAATCCAGGGTTGTTCAATTCCTTTTCTGGTGAATTAAAAGCTTCCACAGCGATTGTTTATTTCAACAATGAAATCAAATCGGATGACGGATTGGTTGCAGATGCTTTGCGCAATATTACCGGTGAGTCTTTTAAAACATGTCAACAAATTCTTAGCGATTGGGTAAAACACATTAATAATGAGCTTTCGTTAAAAAAGAACTATTCATTGTTACCTCTAGGTAATTTCCATACTAACTCAAGTGGAGGTGTTTTCTTTATCAGTTCACCCAATTTTAGCATTGATCCATATAGTTTTGGTCTACCCGTCTTCCAATGGAAATGGGACTTATTTTCTGAAACCAGTAATACATCAACCAGCAAGATCGATGTAGTTACAAAAAATAAATTAGAAGTTTCAAAGGAAAGTACAGCTAAAATTAAATCCGAAGAAAATTTAATTAGTACTGTAATTTCTGATAGCAAATCATCAATAACTATTGATGATGAGGGTAAAACACCATCAACTGAAATTGATTTTACAAAGGATTATGTAAACCTTTCTGAAATGCACGATGAATTGGATTTATTATCAGCTACTGGAAATTCAGAGAAGGAATTACTGAATACGGATGCAGAAAAGCCATCATTGCTTTGGCAAATTGCAGCTGCTATTGCAATTGTTAGTATTTCCGTTAGTTTATATTTTACCTTTTCTCAATTGTTAGCTTCGAAAAAAGAAAAATCCGCTGAACAAGCATCCATGATGCTGAGTCTTACAGAGGACATCGATGATAATCAGGTGGTCTTTGTTAAAGAAGATAAACCCAAAAGAGTTATTCATTCATGTCGATTTCCTTACGGAAATGAGGGAATGGAATTTTTAAAGAAAGAGATAAAATCGAAGGACGGTAAGTATTATGTAACCGGAGGCGCTTACATAACTGAAAAATTGGCTTATGCTGAAGGATTACGTTGGCAAAAATTAGGGTACGACGTATGTCTATTATCTGCTAAAAATTCAAGTTTAATTAAAGTTGTCTTAGGAAGATTCAACTCTGAAAAAATGGCGTCCATGTTCGTTGAAAATATCAGTGAAATGCCAACTGCAACAATATCTGTAGAAGAATTAACGTTTAAGTGGTAATGCCAAAGTTATGAGCCATGCTATTTACGAAAAATCGTTAACTACAAATACCAGTCAACGGACAATCTCTGGTGCAATCAGCGTTGCAATAATGGCACTGTTGATGTTGGTATTGTTTTTTGTTAGAATTACCCTACCCGATCCTCCGTTGATTAATAAAAAAGCGCCATTAGAACTAGACTTTGGTATGGTTCAACCGGCAGAGGTTAATCAAAATAGCGGTGGTTCTGGTGGAGGAAGTCAAGAAACACCTCCAAAATTGGGTGGTGAGCCTTCTATGGGTCCATCAACTTCTACGCCTTCAGGAGGTCCAGGTCAAATAGTTACTAACGATGTTGAAACAGATGCCACTGAGTTACCCCCTATTGATCCACCAACAAGTAGCAGACCTGCTCAAGAAAATCCAAAGTTTAAAGTCGATTTTACCAAAATTGGTAAGAGAAATGGAAAAGGTGGCGAGGGCGATCCAACAGGAACAAAAAATGGTGTTGGGAATAATCCTGTAGGCACTGGTCCAGGTTCTGGAGGTGGCAGTGGTGGTGGAACTTTTGGTGGAAATGGCACCGGAACCGGTAGAGGAAAAGGATCTGGAATACATCAAGGTTCATTAAGTGGGCATGAAATTCAATCTGATTTAAGAAGTATTCCTATTGCGGAAGGTTACGGTACGATAGTAGCGAGAATCATCAAATCCTGCGAAAATTGCCCTGTAACAATGCGGTTAAGTTTGGGTGGGGATTACAATTACACGGGTTCTGATGGAAACGCCATGGAGGTTCTGCGTTATTATTTCAAACCAGAACATACAAAATTAGTGGCTAAATCCTCCGATGGAGCTAAATACCCTAGTTCTGGCGAAATACGGATAACTATTAAACGAGAATTTTAACAAATTCCTGTATCGATGAATTATAAAGAAACTTTAGATTTTCTTTATAGTAGATTACCTATGTTTCAGAATTTAGGTAAGGTTGCCTATAAAAAAGATCTTACCAACACACTGAAGTTATTAGCTCACTTAGGTAATCCTCATTTAGGTAAACGATGGATTCATGTTGGCGGCACTAATGGTAAAGGATCCGTATCTTCAACACTAGCATCTATTTTTATTGAAAATGGATATTCCACAGGATTGTATACGAGTCCTCATTTAGTGGATTTCCGAGAAAGAATACAAACCAATGGACAATTAATTGAAAAGGATTTTGTTGTAGATTTCACTCAAAAAATTCTCCCCGTTTTGGAGGAAATTCATCCATCATTTTTCGAATTAACGGTAGCGATGGCTTTTGATTACTTTAATTTTAAACGTATTGATATTGGAATCATTGAAGTAGGTCTAGGTGGAAGATTAGACAGCACCAATGTCATTACTCCTATCCTATCTACAATTACCAATGTATCTTGGGACCATATGGATATGTTGGGTGATACACTTACAAAAATTGCGTTTGAAAAAGGGGGAATAATTAAAGATTCCATTCCGGTTGTATTAGGACCCATGGAAGAAGAGGCTAAAATAGAGTTGATTAAACAGTCTATTCAACGAAATGCTCTCCTGATGGATGCAGCGAAAATGGAAATACCCCAATCCTGGCGCGAACAATTTTCACTGAAGGGGATCTATCAACGAGAGAATCTTAAAACCATTTTTACCGCGTATAAGTATTTGGAGCCTATATTCAAACTTGATTTAAATAAAAGTTTACAGGGTATTCGTAGGATCAAAGAAAATAGCGGATTACGAGGTCGATGGGAAGTATTTTCTAATAAACCCTATATTGTTGCCGATACAGCGCATAATTATCCCGGGGTTGAACAAACCATGATTCAATTACAAGAACTAGGTTTTTCGGGAGATTTACATATAGTTTGGGGAATGGTAAGCGATAAAGACAGAAGTAAAATTCTATCATTACTCCCCCAAAATGCCAAATATTATTTTTGTAAACCTTCAGTAATTAGGGGTTTAAATGCAAAAGATTTAGCAGAAGATGCGATAAATTTTGGACTGCAGGGTCTGGTCTTCGATACTGTTTCCGATGCAATTTTAGCTGCTAAATCTCAATTATCGTCCAAAGATGCCCTTTACATAGGGGGTAGCACCTTTGTGGTGGCCGATGCCCTTTTAGTACTTGAATAAAAAAAGCCCCTTAAGGAAACTCAAGGGGCTTTTACAAAATATCAGTATTTTCTTTTCATACTGATTTGTTTATATTCTTTACTTAACGAACACCGTTCATTAATTTAAGTAATCGTTTACTTAAGAAGAACAAGAATACTGAAGCAGCTCCAGCCATGAAAACAAAAATCATGAAGAAATCATACAAAGTATTGATTTGCATTCCCATAAAACTAGGCTTTTCAGGGTGTAAATTCCAAACCTGCATGCGTTCAACCTTTTTAGCAACTTTGTTTTCAACTACGTCAATAGAATCGTGAGTCAATAACTTCTGTCCATTATCTATCAACAATGCACGATCTAAATATTTATTATTTGACTTAATAACTTTCAAATGGAATACAGAAATTGCATCTCTTTTATCAATGGCAACCTCCTGTACAGTGGCATTTGGTTGATTCTCAGATTGTAAAACTTGTTCTAATCTTTCTTTTTCGAAGGCTATTCCAATTACAGAATCTTTGGCTCTTTCACCACCAATTTTTGACTTTGTAACGTTTAGTTTTGCTGTTTTAATTACAATAAAACTCTTTGGATCAGCCTTGAATACATTACTATCCAATTCAACACAAGTGGCAAGTGAATCAAATACATTTTGACCAGTAAATTCCGTGTAAGATTTTTCAAGTTTAACCTCCTCAGGATATAAACCCGATAGAATTCCCGCGAATTTATTAGCTGATGCCGTAGATAAAAACCAAACACCCATTAACAACGATGCTAATCTTGCTGGTGATAATTTGTTTACCATCGACAAACCAATGGGCGAAAGACACAATTCACCAAAGGTATGAATAGTATATAAACCTACTAACCAACCCATATTTACTTTCGTGGAAGGATCGATACCCTTTACACCGAAGGCAATAACTAAATAGCCAATGGCTAATAGGAATAGACCTAATGCTTGTTTGAAGGGTGAAGCTGGTTCCATGTTTCTTTTCCCAAGGAAACCCCAAATCCAAACAAATAATGGTGCAAAAATAACAATTGCAACCGCGTTAATACTTTGGAATGCGGATGCTGGTATTACTTTTCCAAAGAAACTACGATCGGTTTGTTCTTCGGCAAAATAAGTTAACGATGCACCTGCTTGCTCAAAAGCGGCCCAAAAGAAAATAACAAAAAAGGCTGCGATATAAACCACCCAAATTCTCTCCTTTTCAACTTTTGAAAGCGCGGGATCGGTAATAATATACCCTGGAGCTGCGATGGTAAGTGCAAAAATAATAGAACCAATCCAATCAAAATCGGCACCATATTTAAAGCCCAACATTGCTAAAACAAATACTCCAATCCATGTTATAACCGCGGACATTCTCACTGGCTGTTCGGCAGCATCGGCATTTGCTTCTCTAACTTGATTTGGTTTTTCGCCAATTTGTTTCCCCTCGGGTGTAACAATATATTTGTTTTTGAGAGAGATAAACAAAATCAATGAGATAATCATTCCAACGCAAGCTGCCATGAATCCCCAACGAAAATCTCCTGGGTCGTCGGTTTCACCTAAGTAACCACAAACAATAGGAGCAATAAAAGCACCTAAATTGATTCCCATATAGAAAATCGTAAAAGCAGAATCTACCCGCTTATCTCCTTCGGGATACAATTGACCCACCATCGTACTGATATTGGGCTTAAAAAATCCATTACCAATAATTAAGAATAATAAACCTGCTAGCATTAATGTTACTGCCAAGGTGTTTTGTTGATAGTATGTACCTGCCAAGAACATTAAAAACTGCCCGATGGCCATTAATACCCCACCAACAATAATTGATTTCCTATTTCCCCAATATCGATCGGCCATGTACCCACCAATTAACGGTGTTAAATAAACCAACCCTGTGTAACTTCCGTAAACTTCAGCACTTAACGCTTTATCGAATAACAAAGCCTTTAGCATGAACAGAGAAAACAAGGCACGCATTCCATAATAGCTGAAACGCTCCCACATTTCTGTAACAAACAATACGTAGAGTCCCTTAGGATGCCCAGACTGTTGAACAGGGTCTGAATTTTTCATTTCATTAGCAGTACTCATTTAACAATAGGTATTAATAGATTTTCGAGGCAAAATAGAGAGAAAAATTGAAATATTGGCACGCAAATTATAAAAATTACGATATCCACAGAATTTCACAAAGGAAAATGTCACTTATGCCCGTAAAACATTTTATTTTGCAGTGAAAATGTCGATAACCCTGCAACAAATCCTAATGGATACCGGTTCCAGTTACCTCGGTAGTCAATTGGATTTAACAATTACGAAAGCGTCTACATTAAATGATGGAGATTCTAGTTCCTTGGGATTTTTATCTAATCCAAAATATGAGTCACAAGTTTATTCCTCGCATTGTGGAATTATTTTGGTTCCACAGGATTTTAAATTAAAAGAGCCCGTACAATCAGAATTATTATATCACCCTAACCCCTACTTCGCATTTTGTTTAATATTAACCAAATATTTTAACCCGAATATCCATAATTCTGGTTATGAAGATGGATGTTTTATTCATAATTCTGCTCAATGTGAGGCGGATTATGTAGGTAGAAATTCATACATAGACGGCAATGCAAAAATTGGAAAAGGAAGTAAAATATACCCAGGGTCATATATCGGTAAAGGTGCTCAAATCGGAGAAAACTGTATTATTTATCCAAATGTTACCATTTACTCAGGGACATATATTGGAAATAATGTTATTATTCATGCAGGGACTGTTATTGGCAGTGATGGCTTTGGTTTTGCACCAGTAAACGGCAAATATTTGAAAATACCCCAAATAGGGAATGTAATTATTGAAGATGAAGTTGAAATTGGGTCCAATTGTAGTATTGACCGAGCTACTTTAGGAAATACTATTATTAAAACTGGAACAAAACTGGATAACCTTGTTCAAATTGCTCACAATGTAGAAATTGGGGAACATACCGTTATTGCTTCTCAAACTGGAATCGCTGGATCCACTAAGATAGGTGGTTATTCTCAATTTGGAGGTCAAGTTGGTATTGGAGGCCATCTTGTTATCGCCCCTCACACTTCAGCGGGTGGACAAGCAGGAATAACGGGGAACGTAACTGAATCTCATCAGAAATTAACCGGAACTCCAGCTACTGATGTTAGAGAGTTTCTCAAAGGCGTAGCGGGTAGTAGAAAAATTTCGGACATCTTAAAAGAGATGCAACAACTAAAGAAGGAAATTACAGAATTAAAACAGAGTAAACAAAAATAAAGATATCGTAGTAATGAATAATATTAATCCAAAACAAACTACACTTCAATCCACAATCGAATTATCTGGTGTTGGATTACATACCGGTGCCAATGTAATTCTTAAAATAGTGCCTGCTTCAGAAAATCATGGCTATAAATTCAAGCGTACGGATTTGCCTGGAGAACCAATTATTGAAGCTGATTGTGATTTAGTAACGGATACATCTCGAGGTACTACATTAGAGAAAAATGGTGCAAGTGTTTCCACGGTGGAGCATGTTTTGGCAGCATTAGTTGGCATGGAGGTAGATAATGCTATGATTGAGATTGACGGACCTGAAATGCCCATTATGGACGGTAGTTCTTTGCCATTTGTTCACGCGATTGAAGCTTGTGGGATTATAGAATTAGATGCAGATAGAGAGTATTTTGAAATCCCATACAACATTCACTTCACTAACGAAGAAAACAACGTAGAGATAATCGCAATGCCGGTGAATGAGTATAGAATTACGGTGATGGTTGATTATAATTCACCTGTTTTGGGGAGTCAACATGCCGGTCTTACAAATTTATCTGACTTTAAAACAGAAATTGCCCCTTGTAGAACTTTCTGTTTTTTACATGAACTGGAGTATCTTTTAAATAATAATTTAATCAAAGGTGGGGATTTAAATAATGCAATCGTTGTTGTTGACAGAGAAGTAAAACAAAATGAATTGGATCGATTGGCTGAAATTTTTAATAAACCAAAGGTTGAAGTAACCAACAGCGGGATTCTAAATACATTGGATTTACGATATCAGAACGAGCCTGCACGACATAAATTATTGGATATGATTGGCGATTTGGCGTTGTGTGGTATGCCAATAAAGGGTCAAATTATGGCGGCTAGACCCGGTCATGCAAGTAATGTGGCGTTTGCTAAAAAAATAAAGCAAGTGATGAAAAAGGAAATTCGTAGAAAACAAGAAGGTGTACCTTATTATAATCCCAACGAAAAACCTTTATACACTACGAAGGACATTATTAAAATGTTGCCTCATGCACATCCTTTCTTATTGGTTGATAAAATATTAAGTAAAGATGAGAAATCCGTGGTTGGGGTAAAAAACATCACTTATGATCAACCCTTTTTTAACGGACATTTCCCTGGGGACCCTATTATGCCCGGAGTTTTACAGTTGGAGGCGATGGCACAAGCTGGTGGAATTTTAATTCTAAGTACCGTAGAAGATCCTGAAAATTATGGTACTTATTTTCTAAAAATAGATAATGCAAAGTTCAAAGACAAAGTTGTACCTGGTGACACATTAATCATGAAATTAGAACTAATTGAACCCGTTCGACGAGGATTATGCGTAATGAGAGGTAGAGCTTGGGTTGGGGAAAAATTGGTTTGTGAGGCTGAAATGATGGCACAAATCGTTAAACTTGCATAAATCTAACCCCAGGCTATCATGATTCAACCCTTGGCTTACGTTCACCCTACGGCAAAAATTGCTGATAATGTTGTTATTGATCCATTTGTTACAATTCATGCCGATGTTGAAATTGGCGAAGGCACTCACGTAATGTCTGGCGCAGTAATTTTCAAAGGCAGCAGAATAGGTAAACATTGCAGAATTTTCCCCGGTGCATCCATTGGTGCTATACCACAAGATTTAAAATTTGAAGGCGAAGAGACCCAAACAATTATAGGCGATAATACTACTATTCGAGAATTTGTAACCATAAACAAGGGTACAAAGGCACTTGGCTATACTAAAGTTGGTTGCAACGTGTTGTTAATGGCTTACGTACATTTAGCGCACGATTGCGTAGTTGAAGATAATTGTATTTTGGCAAATAGTGTTCAAGTTGCGGGTCATGTACATATTGGTGAGTCTGCTATTTTAGGCGGATCTGCCCTTGTCCATCAATTTGTAAAAATTGGAAAACATGCCATGGTGGGTGGAGGATCCTTGGTAAGAAAAGACGTTCCGCCTTATACTAAAGCGGCACGTGAGCCATTAAGTTATGAAGGTGTAAATTCTGTTGGTTTGCGACGTAGAGGCTTTTCAACCGATAAGATTGCAGAAATTCAAGATATTTATAGGGTTCTGTTTGTTAAGGGGTTTAATGCTACAAAATCAATTAAAATAATCGAAACCGAGTTCGTGCCTACCACTGAAAGAGATGAAATATTATCCTTTATTAAGGAATCTGATCGAGGGATAATGAAAGGATATGCTAGTAAATAGCTATGAAAATCATTGTAGAAAACTGCGGCAAGAGTTTTCATAGACATTGGCTTTATAGAAATATCAATTATACATTCGAAATTCCCAATCTTGGGGAATCTAAGAACATTGCTCTTTTGGGTTCAAACGGAAGTGGAAAAAGTACATTTGGATTAATGTTATTGGGTCAAATTGCACCAACGGAAGGGAGTATTATTTGGAAAGACGACAAAAATGATACAATGTCTTCCTCAACTGTTATTTCATCCTCGATTTTAATTTCACCTGGGTTAGAATTACCCGAAGAATTAAGTTTAACGGAGTGGTATAAACTACATAATTCGCTGAGAGGATTTACTGAGGGGTTTACTTTACCAAGATTATTGGAGCTCTGCAGTTTTCCTAAGACTACATTAACAAAATCTTTGGCAACATTTTCTAGTGGGATGAAGCAAAGGGTAAAGTTAGTAGCAGGTTTTTTTACGCATTCCTCTCTTTTGTTTTTGGATGAACCCCTATCAAACTTAGATGATAAAGGAATCGACCTTTACTCTGAATTAGTGAAAGACAATTCTCGTAATCGCCTTATTATCGTTGCCTCCAATAGAACCGATGAATATGCTTTTTGCGATACGGCGATGAAAATTCAAAACGGTGGCATGGAGACTTTTGCACTTAAATAGTGTAATTTATTGCAGATATGATTAATTATTGTCTAGCGATTTATCAATAATTTTCCTGCGGATACAATTTGATTAGAATTGTACGCTTTTACGAAATATACCCCATTGGGTAAATGTTCAATATTCAAACCAACACCGGATTCACCGAAATTTATTACTGATGAAATAACCTGATTTCCGTGAACATCGGTAGCTTCAATTTTGGAAATTAACAAATTCTCCTGGACTTCAAAAAATACGCTGTTAGAAGCAGGGTTAGGATATATTAATAACGGTGCGATACTTTGAAATAATCGTGTATTTCCCAAATTAGATTTAATTGATTTTAAGGAATTGGCCCATACCAATCCTCCTCTACCTAAGCCCGCTATAAATTCAGGAATTGAATCTCCATTAATATCGGCTAAATCGGGTGTTAACAAATACCCCATTCTTCCGGTAATTGAATCCCCCTTATGGGTATAGGATTTAAACCATTGGGTATCACCTACCAAAGAATCGGTAATTGAATGTCCGTGAATTCTATACAATAAAGGAGTACCATGAGCAGTTCCCAAAACCATCTCCATTTTACCATCATTATTTAGATCTGCAATTCGCGGTACTGCGTTTCCAAAACTGATAAAACCAACTGGATTTATATCGTATCGATACTCGTTTGCCT
>JACCDW011712773.1_pt1 | contig 22937 bp, 20 predicted proteins | sample 7449781 | NCBI WGS metagenome assembly JACCDW01 (sample SAMN15323449, study PRJNA562643) | freshwater metagenome | isolation source: river surface water | place: USA:Blue River Watershed | collected 2017-08-18
CACTTGTCCGCAATATTCATCACCACCGTTAGTATTCAAACCAAACAATGCCTTTGAAACAGTATCTAAATCTGTTGTAAAATCAAGAATTTTTCGAATATAGCCAGCCTCTTTTGGCAAGCTACTCTTGCCATATTCATAAAGTGCAATTTCCAATACTGTTTGTTCATTATTCTTTGAAGCGGTTGCAGCTTCATTTACAATTGACCAAAGTTCTGTTTTTGCCTGATTAATCAACCCATCCATACTGTTACTCACATCTAAAAGCAGGGCAAGTTGGATGGTATTTTTATCGTTTTTTCTTTCAATTTGCGTTTGGGCTGAACAAAATCCAACCAAAGAAAAAAGCATGACGAACAACTGTAAATTTTTAGTTTTCATAAGATTATAACGTTTAAATCTTTAAAAAATTTTCATATATTTGATTCATGTTCGCAAATGCCGCAAGAAGAGTCGCTTCAGCAGGAGGAGTAAGAAAAATAGCCAGTGCAGCTGCAGGTACTGGTATGGCTGCTTACGGAGCTTATTCTAAAATCAACAATGGCATGACAAGCGTTGCCGGTTTACATGAACATGGAATGGGCGCCTACGATTCATTTTCAAAAGGAAATGTTGGCGATGGAATTGGTCATGGCTCAAAATTTGTTGGTAGTGGTTTAGAACTAATGAGCCATCCCGCAGCTCAAGCATCAGCAGGCATGTTTAATTTTATGGGCGATAGCATTCTAACCAAAGGTAAAGGTTTAGATAAATATTCTGCTCAAGCGGGTGCTGGAATTATGGACACGGTTAAGGACTCAACTAAGGGAACTGTATCAAAATCTGCCACGAGCAAAATTTCTGTGGTGAGTCAAGCTATGAAAGCATTTGCCGATAGAGATAAACATATGGAGAACTTTCAAAAAATTAGTCCATACATTGAATCAGCAGCTGATCATTTAAAGTAACGCTTGTAACATGAAGTTTCAAAACATAGTTTAGGTTACTGTTTTTAACATTATTTACTTCAGAAAATTCATGTGATTGTTTAAACAAATAAATCGTATTAATGATTTATATTTGAATATGGCTATACAACGAAGAAGTTTTTTGACTCGCTTAGGCTTGGGATTGGGGGCAATTGTTACAGCATCATTCGAAAGTGCTGGAAATACAATTCGCAAAAAAATGGAAGATTTCGACCCAATCATAGACATCCAACCAATGGGTTTCCAATGGGATACATTAGATCCTTTCTTGTTTTGTGTACATCATGAAGATTACTTTCCTAAAGGAAATGAACAAATGGGACCTGCAGAATCATTGGCTGGAAGATCATTGGGAGATGATTTTATCATTAAAAACGGTTATCGCATGTACCATGGTAAAAAGGTTCCCGGATTTCCTGGTCATCCGCATCGTGGTTTTGAAACAGTCACTGTTGTTCGAAAAGGGTTGGTAGATCATGCCGATTCAATGGGCGCTGCTGGCAGATATGGCAATGGAGATGTCCAATGGATGACTGCTGGTAAAGGAGTTCAACATTCAGAAATGTTTCCGTTGTTGAGCATAGAAAAAGACAATCCTTTAGAATTGTTTCAAATTTGGTTGAACTTACCAAGTGCAAAAAAGATGTCAGACCCTCATTTTTCGATGTTTTGGTCTGAGAACATTCCTAAAATAAACCTTGAAAGTAGCAATCACAAGAAAAGCTTGGTTGAAATCATTGCCGGCAACTTTGGCAACACAAAAAGTTTAAATCCTCCGCCAAATTCTTGGGCTTCAAACAGCTTAAATGAGGTTGCCATTTGGAATGTCATCATGGAAAAAGATGCAAAAATAACTCTTCCAAAGGCGAGTGAAGGCGTCAATAGAATGTTGTATTTTTATGAGGGACAAGAACTCGTGATTGCGGGCAAACCAGTATCGAATTATAAATCTGTACGTCTGCGTACAACCCAAGAAATAGAAATCATATCGAACTCAGAAAATTGCAAATTCTTGGTGTTGCAAGGTAAACCCATAGGAGAACCTGTTATGTCATATGGTCCTTTTGTAATGAACACAAAGGAAGAAATTCAGCAGGCTTTCAATGATTACCATGAAACTCAATATGGCGGATGGCCATGGCCAAGATATGATCAAGTTCACGACAGAAGCAAAGGTCGTTTTGCCAAATATGCGAATGGTAAAATTGAAGAGCCGAGAGTTTAAGAGCCTTTTTAATATGAATCAGAAAAAACATTATTCAATCATTCTCTTATTCATTACCATTATTTCAACCTACATATCGTGTGAAAAACCTATAAACAATTCAAAAAAAACAGATATCATTCAATTTGATACAATAAAAGCTTGGGATATAACAACCTATGCCGCTTGGGAAAATTCAAAACCTACTTTCTTTGATAGTTCAGGAAATCAAATCCAAATTTTAGAATTTGCAAAAAAGGTTGGTGTAAATACAATACGTTTGAGAATTCTCAATGGAGCACAGCAATTCCCTCATGCTACGATATCTCAATTGCTAAATATAGCCAAGCAGGCATACCAAAACAACCTATCTATTTGGTTAGATTTTCATTATTCAGATGTTTGGGCAGATCCAGGAAATCAAACCGTACCAAAACAATGGGAAGGTTTAACTCTCAAAAATTTATGCGATAGTGTTGAGTCATACACCTATCAAATCACAAATCTATTTGTTGCACAGGGAACACCGCCAGCAATTGTGCAAATTGGAAATGAAATTAGCCCTGGTTTAATGTGGCCAATTGGTAAATTTAATGGAAATATAGCTGAAGCTAAAACCGTAACATCCCTTTTTGAATCCGGAAAAAATGGAGCACAACGTGCTTCTAAAGAATCCAAAATAATGATTCATTTAGCGGGCAATACGAATACAATTTGGTGGGTTGGCAATGAATTTCTAAATGCTGGAATTTCATTTGATATGTGGGGCTTTTCATATTATGGAAACTGGCATGGATGCGACACTAAAGCATTTATGCAAACGTGTGATAATCTGAGTCGCCGGAATTTAAAACCATTTATTATTGCAGAAACGGCATATCCACACACTTTAAATTGGCAAGATCAAATGAACAATGTTTTTGGGCTAAACAGTCAATTGTGTGCCAAATTTGAATCAACTGAAGAAGGTCAACTCAATTGGCTTCAAAATGTTTGGTTAGAAGGATCAAAATTCTCAAATTTTAGGGGGATGGGATATTGGGAACCAGCTTGGGTAACCGATAAAAATGGCAATCTTACGAATGGAAGTCCATGGGAAAATATGAGTCTTTTTAATTTCGAACATAAAGCATTAAAAGGTGCTTATTTTAACTGGAAATAATCAACACCATGAACAACTGGAAAACAGAAGACAATTATCTTCATAAAACATTTACTTTCAAAGATTTTGAATCTGCAATTGACTTTATGAAGCAAGCTTCAGTGCAAATAAGCATTTTGAATCACCACCCTGAATGGACCAACATTTACAATAAAGTTGAGGTGAAATTAACTACCCATGATGCTAACAATACAATCACCACCAAGGATAATGAATTGGCAGCGATCCTTGATTGGGTTTTTGAGGGATTTTAGGCAAAATACCCTTTAAAAAGTTAAACCAACGCTAAACTTCAATGACTCTGAAAACCTATAAACTTTAGATAATACATAAGGATTCACTGGGTTTATCGTTGGAAAAGCCACTTGTTGGGTTTGATATCCTAAATCTAAATTTAACTTAACACTCTTTAAATTCACATCAAAACCAATTCTTGGATCCACCAAAAAACCTGAATTGTCAATTCCATTACTTACATTCAATGAATAACCTGTTGATAATCTAATGTATGGAGAAATTTCATTATCATTAATTCTATATCTCCAATCAACAATCAGTGGTATCATCGTCATCTTAATTTGATCAAAATGTCGAATTCCTACTCCAGCCCCAACAAAATGGTGTTTGTTTAAATTTTTTCCATAAACCCAGTTAAAGCAAACAACTTCAAGACCATACTTTCCGCTAGATTTACCATAACCAAGTGCAATATTAGATTCATAGGGTGACGTTTTAATTTTCAAATTATGTTGATCTGAATTATGACTTGATTCTATAATTTCTCTTTTTACCTTTTCAATGTCACTTATTTTACACACGAAAATACTATTATCAGCTGTTTGAATTGTAATGGTTTCATTGGGAATCCATTCAACAATCAATCCTTTTATCACTGAACCATTTTTCAAATAAACCACCTCTTTGAGTGTCTCAGACTGTCCCTTCAAATTTCCTAAAAGAAACAAACAGAACATGTAAAATGTGTATTTTAATTTCATCGAAACAAAATTAACTTTTAAAAGGTAATTAAAATAGATAAAAAGAAAATTCGATATTCCCGCAGATAAACGTTTACGGATTTTCCATAATTATAAATTACGGGTTTAAGTTCTCCCCTTAAAAAAATCTAGACAGAACTAAACAAATGTTTCTTAAAAAAAATAAATTCGCGAACAGTCTATGAAAAAATCATATATTTTATCTGCATTCTTTTTAATCCTTTTAACACTTGGAGGATGCGAAAAAGAGGCCAATTCAAATAAGGATGGGGCCATTTACGAACCCGGCACATTAGACGGAAATTGGAAACTGATTCGATATGCTGAAGTTAGTTATACCAATTATGTGCGTACAGATAGTATTTCATTCTTTACATTTGGGGGAAAAGGAAATGAATTTACCATCACCACCGACAGTAATTTCACTTACAAGTATATTTCTTCTGGGTTTAGTTACAGCGGCAAATGCAGAGTCATGGGAAATGTCTTACTGTTATATTATGGATCTGTAAGTAATGGAAAAACTTACTTTTGGCATAAAGCCTATAAAAACAGACTTATCACCCGAAACCAAGAAGGCAAAGACCCAAATAATCACGGAAATTACATGGATGTTGTTTGCGAGTATGCAAAATGAAAAATTGGTACGCTTTCTGGAAACTTCCTGGAACCGAAACCCAGCAAAACAGCAAGAATCAGAAGCAAAACATAATTTAGTCGTTTTCTTTTCATCAGGTGCAAAATATCTGTATTATAAATTAAAAAAGTGAAGGTGTTCCTTCACTTTTTTAATAGCAATAATGATTTTTTAGTAGTCCCGACGAGAATCGAACTCATATCAAATGTTTAGGAAACATCTATTCTATCCATTGAACTACGGGACCAACGTAGATGTCGCAAAAATAAGCCTTTTCTCTTTAACTCCCCACAATTTTTGAAGATATCAACCAACCTAAGAAATTTATAATTTACTATTGGATTTCATCATTTCAATTTAATGATGAAAACAATCAAATCTTTTTAATCTAACAATATTTCAAAATGTTAGATTTAATATTTTGAAATTTAATGAATTTACTTTTGATTTGTTGACACCCAAATTAATCTACCCATGAAAATTTTAATTTCTAATTTAAGAGTTTTAACTCTTTGCTTCGCTTTGATTTTCTCAATCAAAACAAATGCTCAAACCACTGCCGCCGATACCTCTAAACCAAGAAAACAATTCTTTGAACTTAGTTTTGGTTCTACTATGTTATTTATTTCTAATTCAGATATTCAACAAATTAAGGATGCTGCAAAACTTACCATTCCCACAAATACAATGCTCTTTTTTGCTGAATTTAGACCTCAAAAGAAAACTAGGATTCCTGTATTCTTAAATATCCCCACTGAATCTAAACAATTTATTGTAACCGATTCATTTGGTAAACAATCTCTTGTCAATGAAAAAGCTTCTATTACCCTTGGCACAGGATTCCAATACAGACCCTTCCAAGTAACTTTATATGGCGATACAAAATTAGAATTTGAAATGGGACCACTCGTAAGTGCTGGATTTGATAATGACAAAAAATTATTCATTGCTCCATTGGTTGCTGGAAGACTCATGGTAAAAAAAGGAAGTGATTTTGTAATGTATTTTGGAGGAAGTTATGCTTTTGGTGTAAACTCCATCGGTATCTTATACGGAACCGGAACCATTTTTTAGCCTATATTGAATGTATTGATTATAACATTGATCAAGCACAATCAACATAGAAATACACACCAATACTACAATTCCTTTTGTATTTAATCGATTGATAATATTTGCCAAAGCACCAGTAATAAATGCATTGCAAAAACTAAAATAAAGCGCCATTAGAAATAGACCAATATGGTATTTATTTTTAAATTTTACAATGATTAATATTGAAGCTAAGATAAATATCCATTGAAAAATGGCATACCAACGATTGAATTCAGAAAAATTAATTTCTTCTTTTTGTTGTTTACTTGTTTCCATTAATCTCTGATAATCATAAGGATAAAAATTTCGCAGTTCAGAAACCAATGTTCCTGCGGTATCCATTTTTCCAATTCCATCTCCCGCCCCAGTAAGCAAAATTTGCTGAAAGGTACCTTTTAGTGCGGCATTAATGTTTGCCAACAACAAATCCGGATCTCTTAAGGTTTTGGCAATTATTTTTTTATACAAGGTGTCTGAATGATCCCAACCACCTGAATTTGCAAATGCTCCATTTGACTCCCAAACAAAATCCCAACCATGCTCAGGCAATTTATCTTTATATGCACAAAGCAAATTGGGTTCGGTTTCACAATATTTGTCCAAATACTTCTTGAGCACACCGTTTTCCGATAATTTTCCCATCAAAAAAATATGACTTGCAGAAGCTAATGTAAATCCTTTCTTCGCGTATAGGTTTGTCCCAACCACACATAAAATTGCAAAAATAGAAACGAGAAACATTTGTAGAAAACGCGATTTTACAAAATTAAAAACCTCCAATTTTTTTCGCGCAACCAATATCCCTCCAGAAAATAAAAAGAACAATAAAACCGTTGAATTGTGCATGATCAAACAAAAAATCAATAAAAGCGACAATAAAAACGAGCCAATTGCATCTTTAGATTTCAAAAACAGCAAAGCTGAAAAGAACACCAAACATGTAAATAAATCGGGCATTATTTGCAATAACAACCAAGGAAACGGGGTTAAGCAATAAAACAGTATGATGGCAATTAAAACAATCCATTGATTTTGTTTTTGAAAAAAGTTCTTAAAGAATACAAAAATAATTGCATAAGCAATGAGGGCTTGAATCAATACAATTTCAATAACATGGGGCTCATGAAAAAGCCGAATATATTCAGATGCATAGTGAATAAAACAACTGTAGAAAATACTTCTATCACCTGGAACTTTTAACTCACGCGCATTGAGTAAATAAGCTCCTGAATCGGATGTAAACAAGGCAGAACCGCCACTTAAATAAAAAAACAATGCTAAAATAATTGCAACTGCAAGATGTGTTATCAAACGATCACCAGGTCTTACGAACTGATTTCGCAACTTATTTCCTTCATTTTTGAGTAAATATTTCAACCTTAACTTAAGGTATCAAATATAGAAAATAGTAAACAACTTACACAAAAAAGGCGCCTTGCGGCGCCTCAATTTCCAAAAATTATCTATTTATAACATTGTAGAAGGACAAACGTAGTTGGTCACTTCAAATTTTTCGCTTCCCAAAATTGCTGTAAATCCACCAGCAACATCAATTAAATGATCATACCCTCTTGCCTTTAAAATAGATATAAAAACCATTGATCTATACCCACCTGCGCAATGCACATAATAGGTTTTATTGGGATCTAGTAAGGTCATGCTGTCGTTGATATAATCTAATGGTCCATTGATTGCCGTTGGTAAATGCTGAGAGTAGAATTCACTTGCTTTTCTTACATCCAGAATATTGATATTCGGATTAGTTTCAAATGCTACACTCAATTGATTTACTGTAATCGATTGAATGGTATCTACAGGTTTATTGGCATTCTTCCAAGCTTTAAAGCCGCCCTTTAGAAATCCAATTGCATGATCATATCCAACCCTAGCCAATCTGGTCACAACTTCCTCTTCACGACCTTCATCGGCAATAATTAAAATACTTTGTTCAATATCAGGCACTAAAACGCCAACCCAATTTGCAAAACTTCCATCAATGCCAATATTTACGCTTCCTGGTATAAAACCTGTAGCAAACACATCAGATTTACGGGTATCGATAAGAATGGCATCTGTTTCAACAGCTGCAGCTTCAAAAGCCTCAACTGCGAGTGCTTGTGTACCGCGCTTTAATACCGATTGAATTGAATCATAACCCATGATATTCATGAGAACATTCTTAGGAAAATAACCCGGAGGTGGCATCAAACCATCTAACAATTCAGCAATAAATGCTTCACGTGTTAGATTTGGATTTAAAGCATAATTCGTTTTCTTCTGATTCCCAAGGGTGTCGGTGGTTTCTTTACTCATGTTCTTACCGCATGCACTCCCTGCTCCATGTCCCGGATAAACAATGATATCATCATTCAATGGCATGATTTTATTTCTGAGAGAATCATATAAATGCGACGCTAAAATTTCTTGGGTTAACTCGGCAATGACTTTTTGAGCCAAATCGGGTCTACCTACATCCCCTATAAAGAGTGTATCTCCGCTAAAAATTGAATTTTCAATTCCATTCTCATCCATCAATAAAAAGCAAGAACTTTCCATCGTATGTCCTGGGGTATGTAACACTTTAATGTGCACATCACCAACCTCAAAAATTTGGTTATCCTCAGCGGTAATTGCCTCAAAATGAGGTTTGGCTGTTGGTCCGAAAACAATTTCAGCCCCAGTGGCTTTGGCCAAATCAATATGACCACTTACAAAATCGGCATGAAAATGCGTTTCAAAGATGTATTTTATCTTGACCCCGTCTTTGGCTGCACGATCAATGTAAGGTTGAATTTCTCTAAGAGGATCAACAATGGCGGCTTCGCCATTTGAAGTGATGTAATAGGCTCCGTGAGCCAAACATCCGGTGTAAATTTGTTCTACTTGCATGGCAGAGATGTTTATTTATATTGTTGAATACAAATTTCATCTTATGCAAGTTATTAAACAGTGATTTATGTCACCTTTTAAAAATTTATTGTTTTTTGCAAATAACAATATTCATCTTAGGGAAATCTGCAAAATTCAATTGATAAATACCTGTTGGCAAATGAGTTAAATTAGCACTTTCTAAATTTTGTCCCTCAAAAACAACAACGCCTAAAGTATTTACAAACACAAAATGATGATTTCTAAGCACTTCGGGAATGTGAAGATAATCGTCGAATGGATTAGGAAAAATTTCATTTTGGAGGGACAAAGTCTGGGTACCAACATTGTCGTCACAGAATCTAGAAATACCCACCAGCTTTGTCATTTCTTGACATAAATATGCATAATTTGAGCCGTCAACTTCATTTAATTTATTGGGAATTAAATCGGTTTTTTCTTGTGGATCCAATTCAAGATTGTAAAACTTTTGAGTTCCATTGTCAAAATCAATGAGCTTATGGGTTTTATTCCTCATTGTTTTCCCATCGCCAGAAACGGTTACATTTTTAAAAATTTCAGTAAATGCCCAATCTCTGACCGATTGACTTTCATCTTTCAAAATTGGCAGAATGCTCTTAGAATCGACAGGCTTATTTGTAGGGATATAATTTTTCCAATTTGCATATTCAAACAATTCCAAGACCGTAGCAAAAATATCGGTTGTATTCACCAAGGCATGGCTAACTCTATTTTGATTGACAACTGATGGTCCAGAAACTATGAATGGCACATGCACGCCATCTTGGTAAAGACTTCCTTTAGAGCTATTGGTGCCTTGATTCACAAGTGGATCATCGCCATTATCTCCAATAAAAATGATATCGGTATTGTCATAAAGATTTAAGATTTTTAAAGAGTCAATTAACCTTCCAATTTCAGTATCCATGGCTTGAACCATTGCTTTAAAATAGCTATTTGGACGTGCGGAGATATCTGAACTTGTTCCAGTTAATGAAGCATCAGAATGCAACTTAGCCGGAGGAAGATGGTAAGGTGTATGAGGGGCATTATAAGCCAACCATAGAAAAGTTTGTTTGTTTTTATTGCTTTTTAACCAATTTATGGCATCATTTGTTTGCTCTGTGGTTGCATAAGTTGAAGAGGTTGATGTAGCGCCATTTGTAATTTTAGTCCAATTTGTATAAGAGTTCAATGTCCCTGAAAAATTACCAGCATAATGATCAAAACCCATGATATTGGGGTAAGATAATTGGGAAGGTTTAGCCAAAGACAAATGCCATTTTCCAATATTTGCTGTCTTTATATTGTTAGAGCTCAATAATTTCAATAATTTTGGAATCGTTTTTTCACTCGTATCTAATTCAATACTTCCAGCTCCTGCAATCACATCTCCTATACCCGTTCTAAATGAATACCGACCAGTTAGTATACCTGATCTTGTTGGAGAACACAGAGGATTAGACCATGCTTGACTAAAACGAACCCCTCGAGCTAAAAGTTTACGAACATTGGGCATATTTGCTGTATCTACATGGTTTTCATAAAAACCACAATAGTCGCTCCCCAAATCATCGGCAATGATGACAATAACATTTCGTTGAGCTTTTACAGAAGAAGTAAGCAGGATGATTAAAAAAAGAAAATTTTTCATTGAATTCAATGCCAATATCTACTTAAAAGACGGATTTAAAAAGAAATTGATACATTTACAGAGAATATCATCAACTTCACATTCAATATATTTTATGTCCCTCAAGAATATATTGTAAATTTTAGAGTTAATTCGTGGAATCTAAATCCATCAAGAATGTCGGCAAATATAAAAGGTCAAGTTACCAATTTTCAGACCATTGACCTTTCTGAGTTAAAAAATAACAAATTATTGAGCCGATTTGATCGTAAGTATGTGATTCCTATTGAATATATTCCAGAAATTTTATCAATTGCTCAAAATCATTACGATTTACTATCGATTGAAAATAAAGTTGAACAAAATTATATTTCCAACTATTTCGACACGGAAGAAAATACATTGTATCAAAAGCATCATAACAAACGAAAAAATAGGTTTAAGGTGAGAACCAGAGATTATGTAGATTCGAAGATTAAATTTGCTGAAATTAAGTTAAAATCTAAAAATAATTTGACCGATAAACACCGGATACAAATAGACACTACGAACGATGGATTGTTTGAAATTAACAAACTCATTGAAAAATATATTGAAGTTCCATATACGGTAAAACCTCAAGTATCTATTTATTACAAACGTAAAACATTGGTTCACAAGACAATTGAACAAAGAATTACAATTGATACCGACTTAACATTTTCAAATTCGGAAAGTGAAATCAATGTTCCTCATTTAGCCATCATTGAAATTAAGTATGCTGGTTCAATCCAAAATTCAAAAACACCTTTCACCCATATTTTAAAAAAACACGAAAGTAATTTTAGCAAATATTGTATCGGAATGGCGTTGCTAAATCCAAATTTAAAAAAGAATAATTTCCAATTTATACTCAAAAAAACAATTAACCTTAAACATGTTATTTATAGATCTCTTACAAACAACCCTTGATACTGCCGACGCAATTTCAAACGAAAATTTGGCCACTGAACAAGTGGAAACCTTCTTTAATAAGATCAATTTGAAATTTTGTCAGCGTTTGATCATTGATATTTTGGGAATATCAATTCTGATTTTGGGTATCCACAAGGCTAAACATAAAAATAGCGAGAATGCCATCACTTTTATGATGTTCAACGTAATCATCTTCTTAATTTCTATTGTGTTAAAAAGCACAGAAATGTCTATGGGCGCTGCATTTGGACTGTTTGCAGTATTCAGTATGCTTCGCTATCGAACAGAAGATATTAGCATGATTGAAATGACCTATTTATTTCTGTCAATATCAATTGGTATTATCTCTGCCATAGGTAAAAGTCATTGGTCGAACACACTATTTTATGTCTCAACCATCTTGATTGTGTTATTTATTTTGGAATTTTTACTGTTTAAAAACAGATACAAATACATGAACATTCAATATGAGAATATTGATAACATTCATAGAGATAAACAAAAAATAATTCTTAGTGAATTGAAAGATAAACTAGGACTCGAAGTGGTGAGTTTTAAAGTTGTAAAATTAGACTTGGTAAACGAAACAGCAACTTTAATGATTCTATTTCACGATAATTAAAAGCACTTAACGCTTTGGAATAATTAACCTTTGACCAGGTTTAATTCCTCGAGATTTTCTCAATTTATTTGCCTTTAAAATTTGATTTGGAGATACATGATATTTCCTAGAAATGGCGTAAACCGTTTCGCCCCTTTTAACAATGTGAATTATTTGACTACGATGAACTTGACGATGTATATGTTCTTCAGGAATAACTGGCGCATCTAACACTACTATTGAATCTCCCTGAGTTGAATCTATATAACGATGATTGTTTCCTTTAAATACAAATCCATCAATCGTATTTTGGATATGACTCTTCAATGCGTAAATATTCATTGTATCCTTTGAATTAACACGATTGTAGGCCTCTAAAAGAGCAAGGGTAAACAATTGACCTTGAAGTGCATATCCAGCCGTGTTAAAATGCAATTTATCGGAAACGGTGAGTTTGTTTTTATACCAATGATGCAATGAACCCCAACCGCCCATTGCTGCATTTAAATCATACACTGCCAAGTCTTTATCTTCAGCAATTTTATAAAACTGACGAATCACATTTATTTGATGCTGTGGAATTCGATTACTACTTCTAGTGTCTGGAGGCGTGGTTAGAATGATTGCGGTATTGGGAGAAACCGAATGAATATCCTCCAAAAACTTGACAATTGTTGGTGTATAAACCAAAGTATCTAATTTACCGTTATATGCTTCATTTGTGCCAAATGAAAAGACAAGTATATCGGGCTTTAAGAAGGCAATTTGCTCCAAAGTATACTGTGCTTTATTGATCAAATGTGGAAATTGAGCCCCAACAACGCCGCAATGATGATATACAATTCCTCTGTATTTTTCTGGCACTATTTCGAATCCATAAAATCCAAAATGATCTTGATTAGAATCTGTTTTTGTTAGCTTTAATGTAAATTCATTTTGAGGGACATTCGACTGAAAACTACTGATACCCCAAGAATTTTCATTGACTGATATTGCAGAATCAATTAATTTAAAATCTTCATTTAATTTACAAGCGAAAGAAGATTGACCTGTGGAATGCCAAATGCGTATTTTTTGCATCTCGGGCACACTGAAAGTACCAAGTGCATTTTCTTCACTAAATTTTTCAGTTAAAGCTAATTTAAAGGATGCGTAGGGAGTATGCGAATAAGCGCCATAACCTGTTACACCCAATGGATCGTGAAGCGAACCAGTCATTGTTTTCAAACCTGTCCAATATGGAGAGGGTTTTACAGAAACACCTTTAGGTCCGTAACTTTTTGCAAGGGCATATGGAAACAATAGACCTCGACCTGCATTCCCAAATCTTGATTGAAGTTGAATTCTAATTTCACCCGAAAAATAATCTCCTTGAACATGGCTATCGCCAATATGCATTATGGTAAAAAGAGTATCGTCGTCATTTCCCTTTCTTTTTTTTGTATCATTTGAAACAAGATTATCAGACTGATTGGGATAGTTTGTACGAACTAAATTCAAATTGTTCACACGAACATTGTGTAATTTTTTTAGTGCTTTTTCTAACGCAGGATTAATTTTTAAATCATTGCAAGAAAAGCAGATAAATGATTTTTGATCATCTAAAACAATCGTTTGTGCACTGAGAAATTGAGCAAAAAAAGCAAGAAAGAATAAACTGGAAAATTTAAAATTCAATTTCATCAAAATTGAAAATAAATAAACGGTTGAACCACATCATCTTTAAATTGGATAATGATTTGTAAAACAAGAAGTACCCAAATTATCCAAGTAAAAGAAGGCAATGTTTGAATTTTTTGATAGACATTATCTTTCCATTTGGGAGAAAAGAATGCAACAATGGCAGCAAAAATTAGCATAAACCCGGTTTCGGAACGCGATATCCAAAAGCCACCAAAATCTTTAAAATTGAAATTGGTAAAAATTTGAGTGATGCTTGTAAAGGCCGATTGAAATGAAAGAGCTCTAAAGAATATCCAACAAAACGCTACAAAATGGAAGGTTAAAACAATGCCCCAAACCCTTGAAAAATAGGAGTTGTTTTTATTTGGAAAGTACTGACTGTAAGCTTTATGAAATGCAAGGGCTAAACCATGGGCAAAACCCCAAAAAATAAATCTCCAATCGGCACCATGCCAAAAACCACCAATTAACATGGTAATCATTAAAAACAAATAGGTATTGAAGACACCTTTTCTATTTCCACCCAAAGGAATATATATGTAATCTCTTAACCAACTGCTTAATGAAATATGCCATTTGCGCCAGAAAACCGTGATGTTCGAAGAAGAATAAGGATTCTCGAAATTTTCCTTTAACCGATATCCTAACATCAATGCAATACCAATGGCAATATCTGAATACCCTGAGAAATCAAAATAAATCTGAAAGCTATAACCATACATGGCCAATAAATTCTCAGCTCCTGAAAAATTCGCAGGTGCTTCATGAACAATATCTACATATTTTCCGAGGTAATCGGCAACAAACAACTTTTTAAGTAAACCAATTAATATTCTAAAAAGACTCTCCTTATAAAGGGCTGCATTGATAATTTGAGGGGTAAATATTTGTGGTAAAAAATCTTTGGCACGAACTATTGGACCAGCCACCAAATGAGGGAAAAATGTCATGTAAAAAGCATAATCACTCACATTTTTTGTGGCTTGAATTTCATTTCTATAAACATCCATCAAATAACTGATAGACTGAAAAGTGTAAAATGAAATGCCTATTGGCAAAAACAAATTATGGTCGGTAAATTGAGTATGAAAAAGGGCATTGATGTTATGTATAAAGAAATTTGCGTATTTGAAATACATCAAAAAGCTCAAACTGTAAGATAACGACAACCATAAGAGTATTTTTTTTCTAATTCCTTGCTGTTTTTCAATGGCAAGTGCGAAGAGATAATCTGAAACAATCATTAAGGCAAACAATCCCAAAAAAGGACCACTTGATTTATAATAAAAGAACAGAGAAAATGAAATAATATAAATTTTACGCCAAGTATTCTTTTGAACCAAGGCGGCATAAATCACTAAAAAGATTCCAAATACAGCAAGGAATGTAAACTCAGTAAAAAACCAAGGTTCTTTGGTTGAATAACCAAATATATTTTCGAGCAATTTTGGATCCTTAAGGGGAGCTAAAACTTGATTCATCCAATTAGTATCCACGGTATTTAGCTGCATTAATAGTGATTACAGGAGAAAGATATGGCCTTGCCCGTTTGATGGGCACTTTCATTTTGATTTTATATTTTGCTGAGGTTTGCACCCATGACGCAATACTGTCAAACCAAAGTCTATAGCCTTTATTATCGGGATGTCGACCATCTCTTGATCGCGATAAGGTTAAATCTTTAGACATAAAATAAGCACCAGGTTCAGCAGAAGATTCATAGACTTTATTCAGTCCAAAATCTTCTTCCCAGTTTGCTGGGCCAATCCATGTGTAAGGAATTCCTTTTAATTTTTCAGCCAACTGATTTGCAGCAATTTTTCTTGCTTTCAAATCTTTGGCATACAATTCATTCAAACCTAACACCATAAAAATATATGTAGGTTTATATTTTTCAATGATTTTATCGATGGTATCAGATCTTCCAAAATTGAATGTTGTTGCAGAATACCATTCTACCGCCAACACAATTTTATGTCCATTTTCCCTACAATAATCATTAATTGCATACCTAAGTCCCCCAATTTCTGAATCACCTATTAATAAAATACGGTGTTTTGTGGTGTCATTTAAATATGGATTTCCATTAGAATCAAGTAAAAGTTTAATGATTGGTTTTTTGGCAATTTGTTTTTTCGATTTATCAATTTCTTGAATCAATAAATCCACATCTTGATTTCCTAAGACCTGCTTAATTTCGAGTGAACCAATTTTAACTGGGTTGTCACTACAACTATAGATGTAAATGACCAACAATGGTATGAAAATGCTTAAACCAGCCCACACAATGAGCCATCTTGATGGCTTCTTTGGAGAATTATTCATTCTTTATATTCTTCTACTTAACCTTAATGAATTATATTGCTCATTGAACAAATTCCATCAAAGTAACGCAAAAAATATTAAATTTTTACAATCCTAAAATCCTCAATTTGTGGATTTCATAATTTTCATGGTTGCACCATCGCCTTGCAAAAAGTAGACACCATTTGAAAATCCATTTGCATTCAATTCAACTGTTTCACCTGCATCAACAGAAAACTGTTTTATGCACTGCATTTGAGCGTTATACAACGTAAATTTTGCATTCTTTTGGGAATAAACAGACCAAATGTTTGCAGTAGGGTTTGGATACACTTTAAATTGTGGAATTTGATACTTTATGACCCCTTTTAATTTCGGCTGTTGTTCGAGAATTTTCTTGGTTAATACCTCATAACAAGGAGCAAAATCGTATGCGGTGTCTAAAGGTTGATTGGGTAACATGAAAATTTCGTATTGCTTATGGTCATTTGCCCATGAAGCAAAAAATTTCATTTTACCACTTTTTAATCCCTTACGACCATAAGCTGCTAATAAGTCAGATTGAGTTGAAATTCCGTTGTAGGTATTTAAATCTAACCCTAATTTAAACAATGCATTTTTAAACACATTTGTTTTATATACAAATTGATTTCTTTTTGCTGTGGCTAAAAATACATGATCACCAGTTTCTATGGCATCCACAAAATCAGAGAAATACTTCTGACCAGAATCTGTCTTTAAATTAAAGTCAAAAAATACTTGATCATCTGTTGGATAACCAAATGATTTCCATTTACGACCATCGGGGCAATTTGGCAAAAACGCACCTAATGAAACTGGCTTCAACGTATATTGATTAAAAACAACTGCCACAACTTTTAGATCACACTCAGTGGATTGGTGTAGGGTTGAATTTGCAAAACTACCTAGAGAAATTCCATAGATTGTTAAACCAGTTTGGCAATATACCCTTTCGAACGGGCAATCATTTTGACCTGAAGGGTAAACAGCATATTTCACATTCTTATCGTCTATGAGGCCATAAACTTCAAGATTTGCACAAAGTATTGTATCTGGAATTGTCCCAAAATTTTCACAATAAGCAAAGACTTCTTGTTGACCGGAATCTAAAAAAACATCAAAATTGTAACCTGCACTAACCTTGTGTTTGAATTTATATTTATTTCCTGGGAAAATTCCACTTGAACGAACATAGTTCAAACCCCCAAACGGGAAAGGAGAGAAAAAGTATCCATCTTCTCTCATTGTCAACCAGTTGCAAGTTATTGAAACACCGTTAAACTGAGAAGGACCATGGTATTTCAAAGAATAATAAACAGTATCTTTTTTTGCCGTAGCGATTAATTCAAATTTAACTTGAGCCGATAATTTACTCAAAGAAATAAAAAACAACAATAAAAATAGTAAAATTTTTCTCATAATTATTTAATCTTAAACATTTGACGCACAAAACATCAAAGGTTGCAAAATTAGGAATTGATTTGCATCAACAATTATGATTTTCTGCAAGAGTTTGATTTATTTTTAAGGAAAATCAATAATTATTAAGCTAAAAGAGTTTCAACAGTTTGATGCTCTTTTAATTTAATCACAACCATTTTCGAAGTTGGGGTATTGCTTTTATCGGCAACGGAATCAATTGGAACAAGAACATTTGTTTCAGGGAAATAAGTAGCCGAACATCCCTCAGGAATGCTAAATTCAATGATGATAAAATTACGCGCAACACGTTCTTTTCCTCCGTGGAAATTATACAAATCAACTTTATCCCCCGGTTTAAATCCAAACTTCTCAATGTCATTGGCATTCATGAAAATCACCCTTCTCTCGTTGTGAACGCCTCTATATCGATCATCTAAACCATAAATAGTTGTATTAAATTGATCGTGGCTTCGAATGGTCATCATCATCAATTCATCTGATTCATAATGCGTTGGTTCAAAATTAGCCACGTTAAAATTGGCTTTTCCTGTAACCGTTTTAAATTCACCCTCACGGGCTGAATTTGGCAAATAGAATCCACCTGGCAGTCTAGATCTATCGTTATAATGATCAAACCCCGGAATGGTGCGTTCAATATCCCAACGGATATTGTCGTAATGTTCCATGTACCAATCCCATTTCACAACAGATTTATCTCCTAAAACAGCTTTTGCTAATTTACAAATAATGATAGGTTCGCTCAACAAATTTTTAGAAACAGGTTTGAGCATTCCTTTCGACATTTGAATGACACCCATAGAATTTTCACAGGTAATAAATTGCAATTCACCGTTCAAAGTATCTTCATCTGAACGACCTAAACATGGAAGAATGATTGCTTCCTTGCCCGTAATTAAATGACTTCTATTGAGCTTTGTTGAAACTTGAACTGTTAAATCACAGCGATTTAAAGCTTCTCCAGTGTATAAAGTATCGGGGGTTGCAGATAAGAAATTTCCTCCCATAGCAATGAATACTTTGGCTTTCTTTTGGTACATTGCGTTGATGCAATCTACAACGTCATAACCATGTTCTTGAGGAGGAGTGAAACCAAATGACTTTTCAATATTATCTAAAAATACTTTGGAAGGTTTTTCATAAATACCCATTGTTCTGTCGCCTTGAACATTTGAGTGTCCACGAACAGGACAAGTACCGGCGCCTTTTTTACCAATGCTTCCTTTTGCAATTAAAAGATTCACCACCTCTTTAATGGTAACAACGGCATTTTTATGTTGCGTTAATCCCATGGCCCAACAAGCAATGATTTTCTTTTTATGCTTAATGGCTTCAAAAGTTTCTTGAATTTGATCTAAAGAAATTCCAGAATTTTCAACTAGCCAATTGAAATCTTGTTTTAATAGATTGGCTTTCCAATCTTCAAATCCATGGGTATGATTTTCAATAAATTCTGGATCTAAGACAGTTCCAGGATGTTTCATTTCTTCCTGAAGCATCAAATATTCCAAGGCTTGCATCAAAGGCAAATCGCCATTAATTTTTACTTGCAAGAATATATCGGTAAGTTTTGCTTTAATGCCTAAGGCACCTTTAAGAGACTGAGGGTCTTTAAATGCCACCAAACCAGTTTCAGGCAGTGGATTAATTGAAATAATTGTAGAACCAGCTTCTTTTGCTTTTTGAAGCGCAGAAAGCATTCTTGGATGGTTCGTTCCTGGATTCTGACCAATGATCATGATCACATCGGCTTCATAAAAATCTTCCAATTTTACTGAACCTTTACCAATACCAACGGACTCATTAAGCGCAACACCACTCGATTCGTGGCACATATTGCTACAATCGGGTAGGTTATTCGTTCCAAATTCACGCACAAAAAGCTGATACAAAAACGCTGCTTCATTGCTCGTTCTACCTGAGGTATAAAAAACTGCTTCGTGTGGTGAATTTAATTGATTCAAATGATTTGCAATTTTCGCAAAAGCATTATCCCAAGAAATTGGTTGATAATGTGTTGCCCCTTCAGCCAAATACATTGGCTCTGCAATTCTGCCTTTTTTACCAATCTCATAATCATTAAGTTGCGATAAATCTGCAACACTGTTTTTGGCAAAAAAATCTCCTGTTAATCGTTTTGTGGTTGCTTCTTCGGCAACAGCTTTTGCTCCGTTCTCACAATATTCTCCTAAAGGTGATCTCTCATCATCGGGATCAGGCCATGCACAACTCGGACAATCAAAGCCACCTTTTTGATTTAACTTAAAAAGTGCTTTGACACCTCTAACTGGATCCATTTCACTAAAAACGTGACGCACAGCCACGCCAACACCAGTAATTCCGGCAGCGGAATTGCTTGGCTTCGTTAATTTCAAGTTTAACAGGGTTTCAGGATTTTCCGAATTTGGGATGTTTTTATTGTTTGACATATACAGTATTGGGTATTGCTAATTCAAAACTAAGGATTTCATTGAAGTTTTAACTAAAAATCTAACTTTTTTACGATTTCAGATCAATTCTTTCTGGCGCGGTGTAGATATTAAATCGGTTATCTCTCAGAAAACCAACCAAAGTAATATCGAGTTCTTGAGCCAAATCAACAGCCAAACTCGATGGCGCACCCACAGCACAAATCATTCGAATTCCGGCCATGCTTGCTTTTTGAATCAGTTCAAAACTCGCTCTTCCGCTCAAAAACAAAATTGCATTAAATAGGGGTATCCTATTCTTCATAAGTGCCTCGCCAATTAATTTATCTAAGGCATTATGGCGGCCAACGTCTTCTCTAATTGAAAGTAAATGTCCCTCCAAATCAAACAAAGCTGAAGCGTGTATGCCACCTGAGTATGTAAAATTCTTTTGGGCTTCAATGAGTGTTTGGTTAAAGGAATATAAAAGTTGATGAGAAATTTTCCATTTATTTTGAGGGACAATGATTGGGCAAGCAATTTTAACCGCGTCAATAGACGCTTTACCACAAACGCCGCAACTTGATGTGGTATAAAAATGTCGCTCAATAGAGTCAAAATCGAACTTCAAATCTGACACCAATTTACAAATCACTTGATTTGCCAAAAGTCCAGTTTTCGAGGTGATTTCTTGATTCACAACATATTCGGAAACATCTGTTGCCTGATGAATGATACCTTCAGTGAAAAGAAATCCATAAACCAAATTTTGATCGTGACCTGGCGTTCGCATTGTGATTGACAAATCCTTTTCAACATATTGACCATCTTTAAGATAAGAAATTTTAATTTCTAGTGGTTCTTCAACCGAAAGCATATCGTTTTCATAGGTAATTTCCCCATTTTTAACTTTGATGATTTCGGATGGAATGAGTTCAAACTTGGTCATATTGGCGCATCAACACTGAATAGCTCTCGGCTAGAGTTACAATCCAAAATTACAGGATTGATTGTAGTTAAAAAAACCCGCAAAGAAGTTTGTCCACTATTGTAGAATTCTAAAAGTTTCATCAAATCATTGACATGATAAATTGCAATTAAAGGTTCAATGAATTGCGATTCACGATTACGGAAGCAAACGGTTTTTTGACTTAAAACAAAAGTATCAAAAAGCACTTTTAGGGATTCTTGGGTTAAGAATGGATAATCACATGCAACCAAGAAAATTGAATTTGAAGGAAACTTTTCAGAGGCTGTTAAAAGTCCACCAATTGGACCATTCTCATTAAATTCGGGTTCATCTCCAAATACTTGAAATTGAGTCTCATAATGTTTTGAATGTCCATTGATGAATACTTCGGCACAAAACGGGCTCAATTGCTGCGCAACATATTCATATTGAGGCAATTGATTGTATTGAAAAAAAGCTTTATCGCTGCCCATTCGCGTACTTTTACCACCGGCTAATACAACACCAATAATGGAAGGAATTTGAATATGGTTCACAATAAAAAATCTTTGTTGAATACATAACAAACTTAAGGTAAAAGTATGAATTTTGTGATTTTAGGTATGAGATTAATCATTCAAAGGGTCAGCAAGGCATCTGTAAGCATTGATTCGAAAATTGTTGGGCAAATACAGCAAGGTTTTTTGGTTTTGGTGGGCATTGAAAACGCAGATCATCCAGATGACGCAAACTGGTTGGTTCAAAAATTAATTGGACTTAGGGTCTTCTCTGATAATGAGGGAAAGATGAATTTATCTGTAAAAGACGTATTGGGTAATATTTTAGTGGTCAGTCAATTTACATTATTTGCCTCAACGGTGAAGGGAAATAGACCATCGTTTATTCGGTCGGCGAAGCCAGAATTCGCAGTGCCCATGTATGAATATTTTGTATCAAAATTAAGGTCAGAATCGGGATTAGACATTCAAACGGGGGTATTTGGAGCGGACATGCAAATTGAATTAGTAAACGATGGACCTGTCACAATTTTTATAGATTCTAAGAACAAGGAATAAAATAAATGTGTTAATTTGAATGAATGGTTTTATTTTTGAAGTTAAAACTTAGATTTCTAGCAAATTACCGATGTACTTTTCTTCAAAATTCAAAAATTATACTCATTTAAAATCAACACTTTTTCTTTGCATTAGTTTCATTAATGTAAATTTTCTATTTTCTTATTTTTCGAATACTTACGACAGTTTATCTGTACCATTACTTCAAAAAGATGGCAGTTATATTCTAGTGAATAAAACTTCAAAAAGAGTGATTTCCAATACAGCCTTTGAATTTATTGGTAAGTTTTACAACGATATTGCTTTTTATGAAAAGGGTGGAAAATATGGATTTATCCATAAATCGGGAAGAGTGATAACGCCAGCCAAATATAATGAAGTTGGTAATTTTCATGAAGGTTTTGCGAAGGTTTCCAGTAAGAATAAATTTGGATTTATCAACGAAAATGGAGATTTGATTCGTGAAGAAATTTTTGATAATTGCGGTGATTTCAAAGAGGGAGCCGCATGTGTAAAGCAAGGCAAAAAGTGGGGTTTCATTGACACGAAAGGTAAATTAATCGTTGACTATCTTTACGATGATGCCGGTAATTTCTCTGAAGGATTAGCCAACGTAAAAATTGGAAATCTGTGGGGTTACATCAATAAACAAGGCATCATGATGTCGGATGGAACTTCAAAATTCAATTGGAAAGTTGGAGGCAATACATCGCTGATAAATTTTAAAAAAGGCGGCAAATGGGGTTTTATGGATAGAGATGGCAAGGTAGTGATTAAACCAACATACAGCTCCGTGCACAGCTTTTCAGAAGACATGGCTATGGTAGAAGTGAATGGCAAATTTGGATTTATTGACATCACAGGTAAAATAATTGTTAAACCCATTTACGAATATGCTGTTGATTATTTTGAGGG
>JACCDW010780274.1_pt1 | contig 22925 bp, 10 predicted proteins | sample 7449781 | NCBI WGS metagenome assembly JACCDW01 (sample SAMN15323449, study PRJNA562643) | freshwater metagenome | isolation source: river surface water | place: USA:Blue River Watershed | collected 2017-08-18
GCAACTCCATCACCATGTAATTGAATTCATTATTTATCTGATGACAGATGAATACTGCGTTCGGATATGTCTTCAGTGTTGTCACCATGTCCTTGCGGTCTGCCATCTGGACCTTGCCATCCTTCACTAAGTCCAGCGTATCATAAATATTGTCCTTGAAATGCGGTATCTGAAGAATGCGCGGCCCATTCACAACCACGACTTTTCCATTCCACTGTTTACCATTGCGACGATACCAACGCTCCATGAGAAGCAACGGGACAACCGCACTTTTCTGGAAGCTGATATTCGGCTCCGTGATAACGACCACCTCCTGCTCCCCAGGCTGCGTCGGCCTCCACTGAATATGACGACGACCGTCATCTGTGATAAATGAAGGGTCCCACACATACGGGCCAATCTGCGTCTCAGGAGCAGACAAGGCCACGTGATTCAGAGAATTCGCATACTGGTCGTGCTGCGCATAATGCGGAGACACCCAGACTTTGTCCACCTCACCAATCACGTGGTGCGCGAAATTCATGTCAGGATAGAAAATTGGCGTCTCAATATCTATATTCAAGATATTCCCCAAATAAAGCTTACAAATCTTGCTGCCAATCATCTTCAAGAATTTCCGCACTGTCGGGTCAATGCTCATGCCAATCTCAATATACGCATAAATCGGAATCGGCTGCTTCAGAATCTCCTCTGCGCAGACAACACGACACACGCGCAGCTGCTCAGGAACCTTGTCCAGATTCTTTGGACGCTCATTCACAATCAGAAGAGGTGTCCAGCCCATCGCCGCAAACATCCGATAGAGTAGGACAACATTCTGGAAAAGCCCATTGGCGAAAATATTGTCGTCTGTGATGTTTGCCGTTGCGAGAAGAATCACTTTCCGATGAAGAATTGGAGGTATGCGCCGAATATCAGTGATAGGCTTCACGTTGGCCGCGGGTTCTTGACCCAATCGTGTCATGCCCGGAAGTTCATCAATCTGAACGTTCGCCATCTTCTGTAGTAGACAAAACACATCCTTTCTAAGTGATGGAACGCGGGGTAGGCTGGATTTTGTAGTTGTATGTCAGAAGGATTGGTCACCATGTCCAATACACGTGGATTTTTCAAATCAGACAGAATCACGTTTCAACAAGGAAGTGGCGCAACAACACAGGAAATTGTAATTGGCGTTGACCCACTTGGGTTCTCAACTTTACTCTTTGGAAATTCACAAATGCTCGGCAGCTCCAATACTATCAACTATGGAAATGCCGCCTTCCTTTTTGACCTTGGACTCAAACGCCTAGCCATAGGAGGACTTTCGTCTGCGACAACAGCCATAGATATCAGTGGGTCTTTGAATGTGAGTGGCAATATCACAGGAAATGGTGTAGGCCTTGTTACGGATGGGAATTTACAAAGCACAACTGTGGGCCTTGGAAATATCTATTTGAGCACGGGAGGCGGCGGTTCTGGTGATGTGAGCCTGGCAAATTTAACCAGCACAACACGAGGACTGGGAAATATCTATGCGAGCACAACAGCTCTTAGCACAACCAGCAATTATTATAAAAATCTTCTTCAAAACACAAGCACATGGGTTTCTTCTGTTTCTCTCTTCACAAGCAACACTGCGCGAGGTGTCTCCTCCCTCCATGGTGTTGTGAGTTCAGGACTCAGCACTGTGGCCCTCTTTACAAGCAACACATCCAATACACTTGGTTTAAGTGTCGCTATCACGAGCAATTATTACAAAAACCTACTCCAAGACTACTCAACTGGTCTCAGCACAGTTGCTCTGTTCACCAGCAACACAAGCAACTATAGCCGTGGGTTCCTCCAAGATTACTCCACAGGTCTCAGCACAGTCGCTCTGTTCACCAGCAACACAAGCAACTATAGCCGTGGGTTCCTCCAAGATTATTCCACAGCAGTTTCCTCCGTCGCCCTCTTCACCAGCAATACGAGTAATTATGCGCGTGGGTTCCTCCAAGACTACTCCACAGGTCTCAGTACTGTTGCCCTCTTCACCAGCAATACCAGCAATTATAGTCGCGGGTTCCTCCAAGATTATTCCACAGCAGTTTCCTCCGTCGCCCTCTTCACCAGCAATACCAGTAATTATAGTCGTGGGTTCCTTCAAGATTACTCCACAGGCCTCAGCACAGTTGCTCTGTTCACCAGCAATACGAGTAATTATAGCCGTGGGTTCCTCCAAGATTATTCCACAGCAGTTTCCTCCGTCGCCCTCTTCACGAGTAACACAAGTAACTATAGCCGCGGATTCCTTCAAGACTACTCAACTGGTCTCAGCACAGTCGCCCTCTTCACTAGCAATACGAGCAATTACAGTCGTAACTTTCTCCAAAATGCGAGCACATGGGTCTCTACAGTCGCCCTTTTCACTAGCAATACCAGCAATTCTATTGGAACCTCTCTCGCCAGCACAACAAATGGACTTGGAACTGCGACATATGTATCAGTCACGCAGCTCGGCTATTTCCTCTCCTCGTTACCCCTCGCAATCACAACAAGCTCACTCGTCGTCAGTAGTATTACATTCGGCTCAGGAGATGGATATCTAATTTTCCCCGACCTTCAAGCGCAATCTGTCTCTGCGCCCTATATCCAGGCGAGCTCAATTGTTTCTCTGACTATGTCCTCGCTGGCAGTGATAGCAAGTTCCGTTCAAGCGACACGATTTGTTGGCGATGGCTCTTTGCTAACAAATCTTCCCGCAGTTTCCTCTCTATCACTACAATCAACAGTTCAGGGCCTCGGCATTTCCGGTTATATTTCATCAGCGCAACTCACTTCCACTATTGCCGGTCTTGGAAATGCGACCTATATTTCCTCATCGCAACTCACATCCACAGTCGCAGGCCTTGGTAATACCTCCTACCTCTCCTCTTCCCAACTCACTTCCACAGTCGCAGGCCTTGGCACCGCATCCTACATTTCCTCCGCGCAACTCTTCTCCACAGTCGCTGGCATCGGCACCGCATCCTACATTTCCTCCGCACAACTCCTCTCCACAACGGCAGGGCTCGGAACAGCGACCTATCTCTCTTCAACACAACTCACATCAACAATCCGAGGCCTCGCAACCACAGGATATATTTCCTCTCTCTCCAATGTTGGCCTCGTTTCCTCTCAGCAACTTCAGACTTCTTCTTTTACGGGGATGCTCGCTGATTCCTTCACACTTGTTCTCGCAGATTTGTAGAGAATGCCCGTGACGATTGGGTTCCGTCCATTTGCAACACCACAAAATGGACCAGTTCAATCTATCTCAAAAGGAACCTATGATACAAATCCTTCCTGGCATAAACCTCAACCTTTTGTTCAAATGGCCGCCTATTCAGTTGTTCCTCTCACACCTGGTGGCGACTTTTCAACGTCTGATATTCTCGCAGCAGCAAGATTACTCAAAACTCTCACCTCTGCGACTACGCCGAAAGCAGGTGGAACTCTCGCAATAAATGGTGTCTCACTCGGAAGTTATGATTACGTTGTGAAATCAACCTCTCAAATATCATCTGGATATACGGCTACAGACTGGTTTACGAATACAGAAGATACACGCTCCGCATGGATTTTAGTGAATGGTGATTTGACAATAGACCAAGGTGTTGTTTTCTTACCCCCTGTTCGCAAACTTTTTACTGTGATTTATGTTTCTGGAACACTCTCTGTGTCTGGCGTTATCAGTATGACAGCGCGCGGTGCGAATCACGGTGGACTGGGAAACTCTGGAGGAGTGGTTCCCCCTGGAAATATTCGTCTGGGCACAGGAACCTTTAGTGCTATCACGAATCCGTTTATCCCTTCCCTAGGAGGCGCAGGTGCTTCTTCTAGGTCTACTGCGGGACAGAATAGCGGAACAGCAGGTACCAATGGTGGAACAGGAGGCGGCGGAGGAGGTGTTTGGTTCAACGCGGGTGGAATTGTCGGCTCAGGCTCCGCAGGAACCTGTTTTTCTGGCGGGACTGGCTCTGGTGCGGTCTATAACAGCACCTCCAGTGGAGTAAGCAGTTCCAACGCAAGAATTTATGGAGGAGCGGGGTCTGCGGGTGCAGGAAACCAGATTGCAACAGGAGGTTCTGGAAATCCAGGAGGCCTCGGATATTATTTCAACACACCCACATCAAGCATTGATGGAGGCACAGGAACAGGTGGAACTCTCATTGTCATTAGTGAAGGAACATTCGTCGGCACAGGAGGTATTGAATCGGTAGGTGTCGCCACAGGAGCCCTTGGCGGTATTCGCGGAGGAAGCTCAGGTGGCGGTTCCATTACCATCATGTATAAAGGGGCAGATGGCAGCACGTTGGCAAGTTCTGTCGCAGGCGGAAACAGTGGCGGAGGTGGCGCAGGAGGCGCAGGAACTCTGCGGAGATTAGCAATCGGAGCAAATTAGTTCATCAAAATAGATGGCGCTCCAAATACCAGCAACAGCCGGTTTTGTAGGGGTTGATACAACCTCTGCAAAAACAATACAGCTCCCGCTGGCATCCCAAAAACCAGGAAGAGTGCTCACCATAAAAGACAGAACTGGAGGCGCGGCCCTCTATCCCATTACAATTCAAACACAAGGCTCAGATTCTTTTGAAGATGGAACGACATCCTATGTCATAAATACGGCATATGGCTCTGTTCAATTCATCGCAAGGGCTACGAAGTGGTTGCGCATGATAATCACAGTTCCTGACCCCACAAGCACACTGGCTCTCAGCACTGGCGCCATTACTATGAGCAGCATCAGAGGTGATGGTTCACAACTGTTCAATCTGCCCGCAGTTTCTACTCTTTCTCTGAATTCCACGCTCCAAGGCCTCGGGTCCGCTGGATATATCTCTACCCAGCAACTTCAATCCACCGTCGCATCTATCACGAGCAATATCTCTTCTATGATTGACCCCGTGGAACTCGCCAGCTCAATTGTCGGCCTCGGCACCATCGGATTCACGAGTTCTATTGGACTCACCTTTATTCTGAATTCCACCGTGACAGGCCTTTCTTCCAATATTTCTTCCATGATTGACCCTGTAGAACTCGCGTCTACAATCACAGGCCTCGGTTCCGTGGGATTTATTTCTTCCGTTGGACTTGACGCAAAGTTTGGTAGCACACTCGTGGGCCTCGGCACAGCAGGATATGCTTCTACCATTTATGTCCAGCAAACAAGCAACTTCGCGCGCGGAATTCTCCAGGATTTCTCAACTGGTCTCAGCACAGTCGCCCTTTTCACGAGCAACACCAGCAATTACGATAGAAATTATCTCCAGAATACGAGCACTTGGATTTCCACAGTTGCGCTTTTCACTAGCAACACGGCCCTCAGTGTCTCCTCTCTCCACGGAGTTGTGAGTTCTGGCCTCAGCAGCGTGGCCCTTTTCACAAGCAACACGAGCAACTATGCGCGTGGTTTCCTTCAAGACTACTCCACTGCTGTCTCCTCTGTAGCACAGTTTACAAGCAACACCAGCAATTACAGTCGCGGCTTTCTTCAGGATTACTCCACAGCAGTTTCCTCTGTTGCCCTTTTCACAAGCAACACGAGCAACTATGCGCGTGGCTTCCTCCAGGACTACTCTACAGCCGTTTCCTCTGTAGCACAGTTCACAAGCAACACAAGCAATTACAGCAGAGGCTTTCTTCAAGACTACTCCACCGCTGTGTCTTCAGTAGCCCTTTTCACAAGCAACACCAGCAATTATGCGCGCGGGTTCCTACAAGACTACTCCACCGCTGTCTCCACGGTAGCACAGTTCACCAGCAACACAAGCAATTATAGTCGCGGCTTTCTCCAAGACTACTCCACAGCAGTTTCCTCAGTCGCCTTCTTCACCAGTAACACAAGTAATTATGCTCGCGGATTTCTCCAGGACTACTCCACCGCTGTCTCCACGGTAGCACAGTTCACAAGCAACACCAGCAATTATGCGCGCGGCTTTCTCCAAGACTACTCCACCGCAGTTTCCTCAGTCGCCCTCTTCACAAGCAACACAAGTAATTACGCGCGTGGGTTCCTCCAGGATTTCTCCACAGGCCTCAGCACAGTCGCACTGTTCACCAGTAACACGAGCAATTACAGTCGTAACTTTCTTCAAAATACGAGCACGTGGATTTCCACAGTCGCCCTCTTTACAAGCAACACAGCACTCAGTGTCTCTTCTCTTCACGGAGTTGTGAGTTCTGGCCTCAGCAGCGTGGCCCTTTTCACCAGTAACTCCTCCAACTACTCGCAGAATCTCCTTCAGAATACAAGCACTTGGATTTCCACAGTGGCCCTCTTTACAAGCAATACATCCCTCGGTGTTTCCTCTCTCTATGGTGTTACGTCCTCGGGTCTCAGCTCCGTTGCGCTTTTCACAAGTAACTCCTCCAATTACTCCCAGAATCTTCTCCAGAATACAAGCACATGGATTTCCACAGTGGCCCTCTTTACAAGCAACACCGCCCTTGGTGTTTCGTCCCTCCATGGAGTTGTGAGCTCTGGCCTCAGCACAGTCGCTCTCTTCACAAGCAATACAGCACTCGGTGTCTCGTCGCTTCATGGTGCTGTGAGCTCTGGCCTCAGCACAGTTGCCCTCTTCACGAGCAACACCGCGCTGGGTGTATCATCTCTCCACGGAGTTGTGAGCTCTGGCCTTAGCACAGTTGCCCTCTTCACGAGCAACACGGCCCTTGGTGTCTCATCACTCTATGGTATTGTCAGTTCAGGCCTCAGCACCGTTGCTCTTTTTACCAGTAATACAAGCAACTTTTTCCAGAATCTCACACTTTATAATGTGAGCACGGCAATTACATCCACGACTACATCTACTCTCATAGGCCTTGGAACAATTGGATACATTAGTAGTTTCAGCACTCTCAATATCAGTTCAGGAAATGTATTTCTCTCGTCACTGACACTCATGGATGGAGTAAATACATCAAGAAATTATCTCACAGTCAGCAGTGGTATTCTAAGATTTAATGGAACTGCACTCAATGCGACCGCAGGAACCTTTAGCAATTTTACACTTGGAAGAATCACCACTGACCAGCCGATTTCAACAAATGCTGACTACAATGTCCTCTTCGTAGCGGATAACGACCCTCAGGGCTGGATAAAAAATGCGGGGACAAATTCTATGCGGTTTTTACCCAGTATCGCAGGATACTATTTTATGAACTATCAAGTCTGGTGGGCCACTGCAACTGGGACAAATCAATTTAATATGCAAATGCGAAAGAATGGAAATAGCTTTACAATTACGCAGAATCAAGTCACAACAGCGGTAGGCTTATCACAGAATGCGTCAAAATTAGTATATTTGAATGGCTCAACAGATTATGTTGATTTTACTGTGTTCCAAGGAACAGGGGCAAATATAAACCTTCAATCAGCAGGCGCAGGGATTGGAACCTTTTTCAGCGCGTATCTGATTCCTGTGGGCAGCGGCGGTGGCTCTGGAGAGGTCACATCTATTGTGGCCGGTTCAAATATCAATGTCTCTCCCTCAGATGGAAAGGGTGTCGTCACTGTGAGTGTCGCAGGTCTCCCAGCCTTTGCGCCAACCTATTCACAGACACTCGGTTCAAAAGTGAATGTTCCGCTTTCAGCAAGTTTGCCTTTCACTGTTGTATCAACAACAGTCACAACAAGCGGGAATCCAGTCTTTGTAATATGTTCTGGAGATATTGAAAACGCGACAGCTGGAGCATGGTGTAGATTTCAATTGTATCGTGGGTCAACCACAATTGGTAATTCTTCATGGACTGAGCATTCGGCTGGCAGTGAGAATAATCCGTTTTCTATCAGTGCCATTGACGCGCCTGCTGCTGGCACTTATACATACTCATTGCGAGTTATTGCAATCTCAGGAGGAGCATTTAATTTCGGAGAAGTAGATGGACCTGTCTTGTCCGCGACAGAAATGGCAGGTGGTGGGGGTATTCTTCCACTGGGTCTCACATCTACTATCCAAGGGCTCGGCACCTTCGGATACGCTTCCACGACGTATGTTACGGGGCAAATCTCCTCTTTTTCCACGAGTTTAGGAAGAGTCGCAATGGGTAGTAGTGGCCTGGCTTCTCTTCCCAGCACGATTTCCACATTCTCCCTCCTCACGAGTTCCATCCAGGCCTCTACAATTCAGTCAATTCTCTTGAGTTCTCAGAGTTTATTCGTCTCCTCTCTCTATACGGCCACGAGTCAAGCGACTCCCATGTTTATCACGTTCTAAGATAGATGGCAACTGTGGGCTCCGTTCCCTTTTTTACACCCAACCAGATTTCAGGATGTCAACTCTGGTTGGATGCCTCGGACAGAACAACAATTCAACAAACTGGCGGAGTCGTATCACAATGGAGTGATAAAAGTTCTTCACGCCTTATTTTTACTCAGGCAACTTCAGCCGCAAGGCCTTCTTTGAATACAACGGGTCCATTTCAAAACAGTATTTATTTTACATCATCACAAACAATGAGTTCATCAAATACAGGAACTCTTGGCGTTCAACAATCATGGTTTGTAGTATTCAATAGCGGAAATGGAGGATTTTTTATTGAACAGTCGGCAAATACAAATAGCTCTAATGGTTCTTTTTTGAATGGCACAAATAATGATTTATATTTTATACGAAGAACAAATGGTGTAAATTATATTGATGATTCAGTTGGGTTTGGAACTTCACCTTTTGCCAGTAACACAAGTTATATCGCTTCTTTTGTAAATGACAATACGAGCAGTGGGGTTGTCTGGAGGATAAATGGAGTCAGTAGGGCAACAACCTTTCGCGTCCAAGCATTTAATGCGCTTTCAGGAAATGTGACAGATAATTTCTATATTAATTCTCGTGTGCCTTCAAATATATATCATGCTGAAATAATTGTTTTTAATGCTGCACTATCTCTATCAATTGTTCAGCAAGTCGAGGGCTACCTTGCCTGGAAATGGGGTCTTCAGTGGGCTCTTCCTACCTCCCATCCCTACAAATCCTCTCCTATCCCACCTCTTCTGAACCCTTACCCCTATACAGATTGGACTCCACTCCAGGTTTCTGGATGCCAACTTTGGTTAGATGCTGCTGATACAAATACTTTAACTCTAAGTGGGTCAACAGTTACGCAATGGAGAGATAAATCTGGTGTTGGTAACAATGCTACAGGGGGTGTCTCTCCTACGTATGCTTCATCAGGCGTAGTCTTTAATGGAACCAATCAGTTCCTTCAGACAAATCTTACTGCTGTTCCGTCGAACGAAACAATCTTTTGTGTTTTTAATCTTACTGGCACCTCCACGAGAAACTACGATATGGTTGCTGGAAGTGCGAATAACTCTCGTGGATTTCAAGTTCTAAATACTGGTTCTGGGTTTTTTCTAAAATGGGACGTCTGGGGAGTAGCAGGATATGCCCCTACAGCGGCAGGGACTGTTGTTGTTGGAACAACCTATCTCGGTTCAGGCACGTATTCAGGAGGGCCAACAAATGGAACAGCCAACACCTTTTTGAGCGGTGGAGCCTTTACAGGAGGACCCGCGACCTTCACTGTTTCAGGAACAGCAACAACACGTATAGGGTCGGGGAATGGAGGCGACTTTTTCCAGGGTACAATTTATGAAGTTGTTTCCTATAATGTAGTCTTATCCACATCCCAGCGCCAGCAAGTAGAAGGCTATCTCGCCTGGAAATGGGGTCTCCAAGGAAATCTTCCATCAAACCATCCCTACAAAAATTCACCCGTTCCACTTGTTCTGACTGCGCCGACGATTGCTCCCATTGCTGTGAGAAATCCGATTGCGAGTTTCAATCCGTTGTTAATCTCTGGATGCCAACTCTGGATAGATGCCTCACAAGATACTACCGCGAATGGTGCGTTTGTCAATACCATTCCAGACAGAAGCACTTCAAGTTACACAATCAGTGCGACAACGAACAATACGATTACAATGGTAAGAAGTGGATTAAATGGACTTCCCTATTATAATTTTGGCGCAAATAGAGCGCGCATTTTAAATTTTGCGTGGAGAACAAAATTCACTATGTTTATTATTTCAAGGGCGAACAGTGGCAATTTCCTATTCGCCCTCTGGGACACAGGTGCTTCAACCTATAGACAATACGTCTATGGTGGAAACTGGGTCGCGATGTATTTGAATTCAAGTCTTGAATTGTATGATTCTGTATTGCCAATAGGAACTTCCATAACTGGTACAAATTGGAACATTTTTGCAATAGGTTATGACAATGTTGGAACATCTGCCTACAATTATGCGATTAATGGAACAGCGAGAAGCACAATTCGAAATCAAGGAACCTTCCCTCAATCCGATGTAACTCTTACAAATACTTTATTCATTAATGGAAATGGCAACAACGCGACTGACACATCACTCATAGCCGAGATTCTGTTGTATAATGGCAATATATCAAATACAAGCGCCCAACAGATTGAAGGATATCTCGCCTGGAAATGGGGTCTTCAGAGCCTTTTGCCCTCGAACCATCCGTTCAAAAATAACGGTCCGACAAATACGGGAGTTGCTACTATTGGTATGGGTAGATGGCAACCTACCCAGATTTCTGGATGTGCCTTGTGGCTCGATGGTGCTGATAGGACAACTGTAACTTTATCTGGGTCAACTGTTACGCAATGGAGAGATAAATCTGGAAATGGAAATAATACAAGCACTGTTTCTGGGTCTCCATCCTACACCGCATCGTCTATCCTGTTAAACGGTTCAAGCACTTATCTCGTCGGCCCTTATGTGAATACAACAACAACTCTTACAGCCTTTGTGATTGGGACTGTGAATTTCTCCGCAGGCGTCTATTCAGCCTTTTATCGCTTGCTGTCTGTCGGCTCTACAGCAGCGAATGACTATAACAATGTAGCCTACAGCGCACTGATTCTTCATGAGCCAAATACAACAAATATTGGAGGATACAGAAATTTTCAGACAAATTATGTGAGTGTCACAACAAATACTACCTTTTTATTGGCTCAACAATATAGCGGAACCAATGCGACTCTTTATTTGAATGGCACACAAGGGGGTCAAGTTGCTTCTTCAGGTTCGTTTAATACGAGTTCCTACAGTATAGGGCGCGACGTTGGAAATACAGATAATGGCGGCTCCTATACATATTGGCCAGGAAGCATCAGTGAAGTGATTCTTTACAATGGAAGCCTCACAACCGCGCAGCGCCAGCAAGTGGAAGGCTACCTTGCCTGGAAATGGGGTCTCCAGGCGAATCTCCCAGCTGCGCATCCGTTCAAACTGTGGCCACCTCCCCCGTAATCTCGCCGCACCTCTGAATAGAGAGAAGCGATGGCTTCTGCCTTTGTGAGCAGCACAGCGCAGGTTGTCGTCATAGACAGCCGCACCCGCTCTGGAACAATCACACTTCCACCCGTCAATTCAATACCGTATCGTGTTTTAAGTTTTAAAGACCAATACGGCACCTTTTCAAACAGCACACTCACTCTCTCCACGCAGACGGGCGAAACCTTTGACGATGGAACAACAACCAAGACATTCAGCGATGCTTTCACATACATTACTCTTTACGCAACGCCTTCCAAATGGATGGTGATAAATGGCACCCAGACATCTCAACAGACGATTTCATCCTTGACCGTCAATCAACTCACCTTTGGCACTGGTGCAGGCTGGGTTCAATTCGGCCCTCTCCAAGCTTCTATCGTGAGCAGCATTCAGACAAATACAAATACTGAATACGTGAATAATATTCTTGTTGGAAATGTTCCTACAATGAACTCTCTCCAATACTGGGGCACGGTAGGAAACTACAACAATACAGTTCTTGCCGAGATTTCAACAGGAGGCCTCACGGAGGAATTTCTGATTTTCAAAGGCTCTACATCCACCGACCGTGTCCGCATCCAGACAACTGGCACTTTTGTCGTGGAAACAGGTGTCTCAGCAAGAGTCTGGAATAGCAATACGACAGCGACACTCTCCAATGCAACTCCCGCGCTTCTTATCAATACACTCTCCAATGTAGGAATTCAAACAAACAATCCCACTTTCACCTTAGACGTTACAGGAACGAGCCGTTTCACAACATCAGTTAGCACAGCCAATCTGTATGCGGGCGCCATATACGGTGGAGTGTTTTTTGCCTAAGTAGAAAAGAATGTCTACCTTTTCCACGGTGACAATTCCAGCTGGTGTCTCTATTCTTCCAGTTGATACAAGGACAGTTCAAAAAGTTCTCCTCCTACCAACTGTGAGCACAAACCTTGGAAGACTCCTTTCCATTAAAGACTACTATGGAACCTCTTCCAATAGCACAATTACAGTCAGCACAACAGGAACAGATTTAATTGATGATGTGAATATTCGCTATACCTTTTCCAACGCCTGGGGCTCTTTCTCTCTCCTCTCGGATGGACTCCGCTCCTGGCGTTTGTTAACTTTGTATAATGGAAGTGCAACACCCGCTGCTCCCTCTGCTTTTTCACCTACATCTATTACTGGCCTCTCTGTTTGGCTGGATGCGAGTGACCCTACTACGATTTCTCTGTCAGGCGCAACTGTCACGCAAATCCGCGACAAAACGGCCAACCTCAATCATTTTGCTCCTTTGGCTGGTCTCAGCAATGCGACAATTCAATCTGCGTATCAAAACAGCAGAAATGTGCTGAACTTTTCTGGAAATAATATCTACAGGTCAGCAAGTAGCGGTCTCTATCCGAGTGATGTCTATATTATAGTTGCCCTTAAATCAATAACACGAATGGACGTCTTTGCGATTGGAAACACAGGTTCAGACAATTTTAACAGTTTAACATTTGGTGAACACACGGCAAATCGCTGGCACAACGGTTCTTCAGGATTTGCGCGGACTCCGAATACAGTAGCTAACACAAATGAAACATCCACTGGATTTCTGATTATGAATTGGAGTATTGCGAATAACAATTTTGTAATCAATCGCAACGGCACGCAACTTTCACAGACGGCCTCCTATACATATACTCTCGGTTCTCCTTCTGCGCTTCAATTCGGCTATCGTCACACTGACAGAACCGGTTCAGACCTCGCATTTAATGCCTACGTTGGCGAGGTTCTTGTTTACAATACACAGCTCACTACGACAAATCGGCAAATTATAGAAGGCTATTTGGCTTGGAGATGGGGTCTTCAAGCAAGTCTTCCCGCAGGTCATCCGTATATTAGTGGCCCACCTTAATGGCTTCTCTAAGAAGAAAAAGGGGTATGACCTCTTCAGTGACGACAGGATTTTCTCCATCTAGTATTGCGAATTGTGTTCAATGGCTGGACGCAAACGACATTGGAACTCTATTTCAGAACTCCGCAGGAACGACCCCTGTGACTGCCGCGGGGCAATCGGTTGCTTTCTGGAGAGATAAATCAGGAAATGGCAACAATGTCTTCCAGTTTTCCACAATTCCCGTCCCTACCTATTCCAATGTTCTCATTGGAAATCAGCCAGGCCTGGATTTCACAAATTCTTCTCATTTACGCTCGGCGAATTTTCAGAATTCTTCAAATATAACGGCATTCGTGGTTGGAATGGTGAAAAATACAATTACAGGCTGGGGTGTTTTCTGGGGGCATTTTACCACATCCGACCACGACAATTTCATCTCTATGCGAAACACCTCAGGACAGGCCGTCATCAACTGGCACACAGCCAATGACAATTCCATTATGCAGATGGCTTATGTTCTGGATTCCCCTGTCATTTATTATGGTATCATGTCAAATCGCTTCAACACCTTCTTTTCACAGACAACAAATGTAGGCACCGCAACGGTGAGCGGAAATGTGGGTGGAACAACTTCATCTGGACTTATGCCGACTTTCGTTGGTCAGAGTCGTATTCAGTCTGAAGCAATTCGTTCCTATATTTCTGAGATTATCTATTACCAGCGCGTCCTTACCACATTTGAACAGCAGCAAGTCCAGGGGTATCTCGCATGGAAATATGGACTTCAGGCAAATCTACCTACAACAAATCCCTATAGAACATCGCCTTATTTAATGATTACAGAAACAGTCCCCCGAAGTATTCCTACTGGCTCTTTTCTTGTTCCCATCAATACATTTTCAACACTCAAAACAATCACACTCCCTGTTGTCAGCACAAATCCAGGACGGCTTCTCATTCTGAAAGATTATCTGGGATTTGCATCAACAAATGTCATTCGCCTTAGCACCCTCGGCCTTGACAGAATAGAGAGAAGCAATATAAGTTCAATGACACTCTCAAATGCGTATGGCGCATGGACATTTACAAATGATGGGCGCACCAATTGGTTTTTGACGGATGTCTATACAAATTCTTTGACACTCGTTCCATATATTCCTCCTGTAGTAATACCATTGCCCTCCACGGCGAATATTATTGTGGACCTTCGTGGAACATCCTATTCAGCTGGTGGTTCGACTTGGATAAATGCTATTGATAGTTCTACATGGTCCATGAGTGATACAGTCTACGATGCAACATATGGAGGTCCATTGTTTAATGGAACTACTTCATTTGCTTATAGAAATTCCGTAACAAATTGGGCTGGTCTCACTACGACAATCATATGTTATTATTATAAAAGTTCTATTGCGACCGATGGTCAGTTTATTACAATTAATCGAACCGGTGCTAATATTACAAATCAACTTTTCGTAAATCAAGGTCAAGCTTTTGATTATAGTACAAATTTTGGATTTAATTTCACTCCCACGACATCAATTAATACTACAGGACTTTTTATGTTTGCGTTTGTAAAAAATGGAGCAACTGGTACCTTTTATAGTAACGCTTCTCCAAATGGAACGCAAACTGGAGGAATTACTGTTACAGTGACAAATGCTGATTTTTGTATTGGTAAAGATTTTCGTGACAACAATAGGTTTCTCGCGGGGACAATTAAGAGGTATCTTATTTACAATACAGCCCTATCAGCAGCCAATATTTCAACCGTTTATGGAGTTCTATCCACTTCTTAATACGCTTCATTTAGAGTCTTGAAACTTCCGTTTTAGAGTAGATGACGTCAGTGAATCCTCCGACGACCCTTACAAATATATTAGTGAATACACGAACTTCTTCAAAAATAGTTTTTTTGCCCACGGTTTCAACAGTTGGCGCAGGAAAACTCTATTTCATAAAAGATATCTGTGGGAATGCCGCAAATTCCTCTATTTTTCTTTCAACAACTGGACTGGATGTTCTTGAAAATTCAACCAGAGGCTCAACACTCTATGGCCTTATGAGCACGAATTTTCAATCTGTTCTTCTTGCTTCAGATGGCCTTCTTAATTGGATGGTTCTACAGAATTATAATACAAATGTAGTGTCACGAGCAGGTTTTACACCACTGAGTATAAGTGGTATTCAATTATGGCTCGATGGAAGTGATAGTTCATCCACATCTATGACATTGAGTGGAACAACAATTACTCAATGGAGAGATAAATCAGGAAATGGAAATCATACGACAGGAGGGAGTGGAACAGTTTCACTTGTATCAAACGCAGTGAATGGACGCTCGGTAGCCTCCTTTACGAATACTTACTTTACAGGACCTGTCGCAACTTTTACTGGAACACAACTTCAATGTTTCGCAGTTGCGATGATGAATTCTGCTTCTACTGCATATGGTCGTATCTTTTCACTAAGTCGTCCTGGAGTACATGATTTTAATGAAACGACTACAACATTCCCTTTTATCCGTAACAATGGTGGCACACAAATAATGATTGGAAGAAATGGCTCTTATCTTGCTGTAAATACACCAGGATACCTTACGACCTTTTTAGTTCAATCAGGTCATAATGGTTCTACCGAATTTATTGGAGTGAATGGAACTCTCACACCGTCATCTCAGAATACAGGTGTTTCTACAGCATTTAATATAAATGCATATGGCGTCGGAACAAATGTAAATACTGGAGATACTGGTGGATATTGGCATGGATATATCGCCGAAGTAATATATTATACAGGTCTCTTTACAACCTTACAAAGACAGCAAGTCGAAGGATACCTGGCATGGAAATGGGGTCTTCAAGCAAATCTTCCTGCTGGACATCCTTATCAAACTTCACCTCCTTAGTAATAGAATGGGCATCACTGCAGGTCCTACCTATGTGACAGACCAAGGATTCGAAGTGTCTCCTGTTTACCTCAGTCTCAATTCCTATCGCTTTCAGAGACTCCCCGATGGAAAATTTCAGTGTGTCTTTGGTATTCAAGCTTTTAAAAGTCGCGAGGATAAAGTTGCTGGTCGCGCACCTCTCAATCTTCCTTCCTACCTGTCCGTTGCCGAGTCATTTCTCACTACACTGGATTTCTACAGAAAAAGCATCTTTGCTCACGGATACGACGCAGCAAAGGGGCGCTGGCAGTCCGCAGGTTACACGGTAGAGGATATCCACGAGCCAGGGCAGATTGGCGATTTTGAATATATCTACAACGCCACAGGGTGGGATGTGGATGGATTTAATCCCCAAGGATATGATGCGGATGGATATGACCGCACTGGTTTCAATGCGGAAGGCTATGACCGTAATGGATTTGACCGCACAGGATACAACGCGGAAGGCTATGACCGTTTCGGATATGACCGAGAGGGTTATAACAAGGATGGATACGACCGCTTCGGATATGACCGAGATGGCTACGACCGAGATGGATATGACCGCATGGGCTACGATAAGGATGGCTACGACCGCGCAGGATACAATGCGCAAGGCTTTGACCGTGATGGAAATCCCAGGCCTGTCATTGATTCCAGTGGTTCTGTCATTACGGACCTCAGTGGGTCATCCGTCACAGACCTGAGCGGCTCGCAAGTGCCGCCTCCAGCCTCAGAACCCGCTCCTGAAGCTCCTTAATGCTCTCCACCAGAATCGGAATAATTTTGTGATAGGCCACACTCATTTTCGCAGTTTTCTCTTCATCGCCCACTACGGCTTCAGGAACAATTTTCTGGAGGTCCTGCGCCAGAAATCCTATATCCTCACTACTCAAATCGCGCCAGGTAAATCGCACCCCTTGAATGCTGGATAAAATCTGGATGGGTTTCTCTATGCTATGAATATTTGTCTTGAAACGCTTATCGGATAGCGTTAAAAAGTCAAACGCACTCACGCGCCCCGTGAAATACCCCTCTCCAACGACGTCTACACTGACGGCTGGATTGCTGGTCCCAACGCCAAAGAATCCTGTATTTGTAAAGCGCGCAATCTCTCCTCCTGTCCCATTTAAGAAGCGCACAGAATCTGCTGTCGCAAGTGTGCTCGGATATCCCCACGTTCCATCTCCTGCCGAATTTAAACAGACAAAACTCCGCCCCGCCCCCGCATTGGACTGAATCTGGAGAGTCGCAACACTGCTCAAAATGAAATTGCTACCCTGAAACGTGACATTTGTATTGCTCTGGAAGGAAAGAATATTGCTACCATTGATATTAAATCCAATCACAGTTGCGTTTGATGTTGTCGCATTCGCAACTGTGATGCTCGTACTTCCAGCTGCAACAAATGTCCCTCCCCCACCTCCCGTATTGTAGAGGATTCCATTGGAATACAAGGCGCTATTACATAAATTCAGGTCATTAAACACTTGAATCGGAGTCTGACTGTAGTTGGAAATACTATTGATATTGATGCGTTTTAAATCATAATCTACCATCGTTTGAAGATTTGTTACGTTATTGGATAGAACATCAAAGGGGCTGAGACCAGAGGCTGTAGTCACAACATTTTGAAGCTCCACAATGTTTAAAATATAATTGCTCGCATTCAGTTGTGGATTTGCGCTCATATCTCCTCTTCTACAGGCGCATGCGAAAAGAAGCAAAAAAACCGAATCTCCTTTGACTATAGAGTATGCCAACTATCTATCAAACTTTCAACATAGATTCTAACACATCTATGTTGCTACTAAATACAACAAATTTACCTAATAATAATGACATTGTCGTGCTTCTTTCTAATACGAATCTTCCCGGGCGCATAGTCTCTGTAAGAGATACGACAGGAAATCTGTCAACAACGAAGCGTATCGTTGTAAGCACCATAGGAGGTGTTACGTATCTTGATGGCGCAAGCAGCACAACTCTCAATCAACCTTATGCGTTCATCACGGTTGCCAATCGTGACCCGAGCACTTGGGTCTTGGAGAATACCTTCGCATTCCCTGCGCAGGAAAGTGCGGCCTCTGTTGAAAGCGTCTCAGCCAAATATATCATTGTAAGCACAATTCAAGCTCAGTATGTTTTCTCTACGACTGCGATGGTGATTAGTTCACTGAATGTGGAAAATGTAGTAACATCAAGAGATTTGGCTGGCCTTGGAAATCTTTACATTAGTTCACCCAATATTGTATTTAATACACTTGGAAATGCGGCAATCGCGAATGCTGTCTATATTGGAAGCACCCTCTCCACAGCTGTTGACCTCTTTGTTGGTCGCAATGTAAGCACACTGAGTACCTTTTCTGCGGGAGGAAGCGGATTTTTCGGTGGCAATCTCTCTACACTCGGCTCCGTCACTGCGGGTGGAAATCTGACTGCGGCTGGAAATACGCTCGTCTCCTCCTTCAGCACCATTGGTCGTATCGGCCTCGGCTCCGATGTTCTTATGACCGCGTGGAATTTGAGAGCCAATTCAACTCTTGCCAATACAATTGTGGGCTCTAATTCCGTCAGCACTACCGCTCTCTTTGCAAATAATGCGTTCATGACTAATGTGAGCAGCTATGGACCTTTCATCGGATTTGGTTCGGATGTTCTGATGACGCAGAGCCAGCTTCGCGCAGCGTCTACGCTCGCTACAACGGTTGTCGCATCTAATGCTGTTCAGACTACCAGCACATTCACAAGTAGCCTCACGGTCTATGGTCCCACAACTCTTTCTACACTCTCCACACTTGGGACAACTGGGTTTGGTGGAGATGTCTATGTAGTAGGTTCTCGTCTTTTCGGCTCTGATATTCAGGCGAGTAATGTGGCTCTTTCCAATACGCTTATCGCACCGAGCACGATTTTGAGCTCTATCTACGCAAACAATCTCCAGGTTGTCTCCAGTCTGAGCACAACAGGCGGCACCGTCGGCTTCGGAAATAACGTCACGATGGGAGGCTATGTTTTCACAGCGGGCAATATCAATACATCTACAATTGTCGCATCCAATTCTCTTACGACAAGCACCGTGATAACAAGTTCCATCTTTGCCCTGTCCCTTTTGATAGCCTCCACAACAACCCTCTCAGGCCGCACGGTTTCCACGATTCGCTTTGAAGGTGGTCAAGCGGTGATTAGTTCTTTCGCAGGAGATGGTTCTCAGATGTTTAATCTTGCCGCTGTCTCTTCACTCTCTCTTCAGAGCACAATCGTTGGTCTCGGGCAAATCTACACAAGCGCAGCGGGTGCGGGTGTCAATCAGACGCAGCTCGTCAGTACAAACATCGGCCTCGGCACCTTTGGATATATCTCTTCTGCCGCGGCGATTTCAGGCTCGTTCATTACACCGCAGAATATGGAAACAGGTCTCAGCACACAACAACTCTATGTTTCAGATATAACTCTTTCCAACGCCATTTATGCCGATTATCCGAGTGGAAATCCACCCAATCCAGTTGCGTTCTTTAATGCGACAGGTGGTGGTTCTGTTTACATGAAAATGCGTTCTGGAACTGCGAATGAACTCTTCTATGGTGTAGACGGCACTGGAAATGCGGTCATCTACAGTCAGTGGCCTGGCCTCCAGCTCCAGCCACTCAACATGTTCGGGTCTCTCATCACCGCAAATGCGACAGAATTCCAGGTGACGGCGAGCGGTCCAAGTGTTACTCCACTCACTCGCGCAACGAATACCTATGTGAGTGCCTCGCAACTCTATGCGTCTTCTGCGACCTTTACAAAAGTCATCGCAGACGGCTCTCTTCTCTCCAATCTCCCTCTTTCTACGATTGCGACCTTCACCAGCAACACTGCTCGCGGTGTCTCCTCTCTTTATGGAGTTGTAAGTTCAGGCCTCTCCTCAGTCGCTCTCTTCACAAGCAACACCAGCAACTTCTTTGCTCCCCTCACGAGCACAAATATCTCCAGTGGTTTCTCTACACTTGCCCTCTTCACAAGCAACACGGCCCTCGGCATCTCCTCTCTTCACGGAGTTGTCAGTTCAGGACTCAGCACAGTTGCGCTTTTCACGAGCAATACTGCGCTCGGCGTCTCCTCTCTTCATGGAGTTGTCAGCTCTGGTCTCAGCACAGTTGCGCTTTTCACAAGCAACACCGCACTGGGTGTCTCGTCGCTTCATGGAGTTGTGAGTTCAGGTCTCAGCACAGTTGCCCTCTTCACGAGCAACACCGCACTTGGTGTCTCCTCCCTTCATGGTGTTGTCAGCTCTGGCCTGTCTACTGTTTCTCTTTTCACAAGCAACACTGCCCTCGGTGTCTCCTCACTTCACGGAGTGGTAAGCTCAGGCCTCAGCACAGTCGCTCTCTTCACCAGCAACACCGCACTCGGTGTCTCGTCGCTCCACGGAGTTGTGAGCAGCGGCCTCTCAACGGTAGCAACCTTTACAAGCAACACCGCCTTCGGTATTTCATCACTCTATGGTATTGTGAGTTCAGGTCTTTCTTCCGTAGCAACAGGAGGTGGTGGATATGTCTCTACTCTCTCCAGCGCAATTGGAACCCAATTCCTCACCTCCAATCTACTCGCATCCACGATGAAGAATGTTGTGATTCAACCGAGCACTTCCAATCAGTGGGTGGCGGTCGGTTCTAACTCTGGAGGTGGTGGCACAAATATCCTCTACAGTTTCAACGGTGTCTCCTGGACTGGTGGAACAACGAACAACTTCACCGTCTGCGGAAATGCGGTTGCGTATGGAAATGGCCTCTGGGTTGCAGTAGGTCGTGATGCGACTGCGAATAATACCATTAAATATAGCGTAGATGGAGTGACATGGTCAAATATCAGTGGTGGAGGTGGTGGATTCACAACAGAAGGGTTTGATGTAAAATTCAACGGAAGAATCTGGGTTGCAGTCGGCACAGATGCGACAACTAACAATACAATAAAGTATAGTTTGAATGGTATCACCTGGTTAAATAGCTCAGGAAGTGGATTTGCGGGTGGTCAAGGAACAGGTGTTGCGTGGAATGGGCAAATGTGGGTCGCGGGTGGTATTGGCACAACGACGCAGAATTGGCTCAAATACAGTTTTGATGGTATAACATGGTCTAATGCGAACTCCATTCAAGATACAGGAAATACACAGGCATCTGGCACTCAGGGTCGCTGGGATGGAAAGCAGTGGGTGTGGGCGGCTACTGCCACAGGTGGCACAACACATACAGACCATTTCAAGTGGTCTCTGGATGGTTCTAATTGGTTCAATGGAGGAGCAACGTCAATTGGCACAAACTTCTGGAATGTGAACTATAACGGATTCCTCTATATCTATCCTGGCTGGGGCACAACACAGAATACATGCGTCGCCTATTCTACTGCTCCACTTTCAAATCTTCAGTTTGTCAATACGAATTTTACAGCCGCAATCAGTTTATATGCGGGTGCTGTGTGGAATGGATATTACTGGGTCATGGGGGGTCGTGTCACCCTGGCAGCCCAGAGCAATGCGACTCTTGAAATCTCTGCGGATGGTATCACATGGACGAATACAACAGGTGTGGGATTCACAAGTGAAGCGCGCGGCCTTGCCTACACATCCAATCTTCCTGTCTATAGACAAACTAACTTGGACATTCTGGAGCAAAACATCCCAATGTCCATCACAAGCACGAACCAATTCCTCTTCGCACAATCGTCTATGGTGTTGAACAATACACTCCGTGTAGATGCCCTGGGTCGCGTGGGCATCAATTCCAATATTCCTCAGTTCTCTCTGGATGTGAATGGCACTGTTTTCTTGTCTACCACGCAGACATCTCAAGTTTCCACGCTCCGCACTTTTACGTCATCTCTGGGTGTTGGAACAAATGCGCCACAATACGCAGTTGATGCGAGAGGTATCGTGAGAACATCTGGCTATTTCCTCGGTGACAGCGTTGGAAACTTAGCCGCCAACCAACTCAAGCAATTGGCAGTTATGGATGGGACGGGTATGTCAACAGGCATGTATTTCGCAAAGGGCACGAATAATAACTTTGCTGGGCTCACATTCCTCACCATGTCAAATTCGGTTGTGGTGAGTTCTCTGACAATGGCGGCGGCCTCAGGTTTTGTAGGCATCAATTGTAATACGCCGCAGTATTCTCTTGATGTAAATGGCACTGCCTTCCTTTCAACAACACAGGCAACTCTTCTTTCCACACGTCAGATTGTTGTTTCCAGCATTGGCATAAATTGTAATGCGCCTCAAAATGCGGTTGATGTAAATGGTATTGTGAAAACAAATGCCTATTTCCTTGGTGATAGCACGGATGATATGATTGCGACAGGGATTAAACAACTCATCGTTCCAGGTGGTCAGAATTTTGGATACGGAATTTCCACGGGCATCTATTTCTCCAAAGGTGTAAATAACAATTTTAGTGGCTTGAATTTCCTAACAACATCTAACTTAGTAACCGTCAGTTCTCTCACATTAGCCGCCACAACAGGATTTGTGGGTGTAAATTGCAATAGTCCTCAATATACACTTGATGTGAATGGAACTGCGTTCATGTCTTCAGTCCAGACGCGCTCCGCGTCTACGCTCAGCCTCTATGCTTCTTCCATGTCGTTTGTAAATGTAACACCTGCTGCGCCGAATCTCTGGGTTGCGGCTGGATATGATTCTACAAGTGGCCGCTCACTCCGTTACAGCACTGATGGAATCACCTGGTCTCTTGCTACAAACTCCTTTACAAGCATAGGGCAACATGTCGCATGGAATGGAAACATGTGGGTGGCCGTCGGTCAGGATTCCACGCAGA